>Ga0209575_10000026_pt1 | contig 227172 bp, 184 predicted proteins | sample Medcelwee11metaG_FD_187172 | JGI IMG/M metagenome (GOLD analysis project Ga0209575, IMG submission 187172) | Freshwater pond sediment microbial communities from the University of Edinburgh, under environmental carbon perturbations - Medium... | ecosystem: Environmental > Aquatic > Freshwater... | reverse complement strand
CCCGAAACCGAAACCTGCGACGACAACTCTACCGACGATTGTGGCAGCTGCAACGCCACGTGCACCGGGCCGGGGACGGGGTCCGTCTGCGGAGACGGGCAGGTGTGCCCCGAAACGGAGTTCTGTGACGATGCGGAGACGAACGCATGCGGCCCCTGCAACGCCTCTTGTACGGCGTCCGGCAATGGACAGCCGTGCGTGACGCAAGCAGCGTGCGCGGACGGCAGCACCGAGCAGGTATTTCAGAACGGGATGGCAGGGTGCGCGGGTAAGGTGACTCGGGCCGAGCGCGCAACACTCTGCGGTGCGGGATCGGTGGTGTGCACGTCGGCGCGGTGGGTCGCGAACCGAGGCAGTTCCGCGCCTTCGAACCACTACTGGGTAGAGGACGCACTTCCCTACTACTCCGGGAGCAACGGCAACTGCAGCGCGTCTGCCACCGCCGGCTACGGGGAATGCAACGCGGGCACGCCCATGCGAGTGTGCACCACGAACAACTGGAGCAATTACTACAACGCCTACCGGGACCCCCTCGGAAACTTCTGCAACTGGGGTCAATGCGGGCTCGACGATTTCACGAACGACTACTTCGGCGGGTGCAACAGCAACAACACCGCCGGCGCGCTCTGCTGCCTACCGTAAGGCCATCCCGTCAGCACACGAAGTGATGCGTCGTTCGAGCGCTACAGATTGACTTCCTGCGTTCGCCCGTCTCACATCGAAGAACACGTCCCGTCCTTGAACGACTCCCTCAAGTTCGACGGCACCAACTCCAGCAACGCAGCAGGCGGACCGCTGCAGTCATCCATGAGGCGGAACCCATCGATGTCCCACAGGTAGTGTCGACCAGCCTCGAGCTGCACGCTCGGGATCACGTCCCAGCACGGCGAGGAAATGAACCACGGCTTGCCGTCCTCCCCGTGGTAGCTGAAGCTCTCGGGAAAGCTGTAGATCGACGCGCCGGGAGAACACACCGGGTCGACGGTGTCGCCCACGGGGCCAATCCACGTCGCCGTCAGCGTGACGGGCTGATCGGTCGGGACCTCGAGCCAGAAGAAGGCCCCGAAGTTCTGGGAAGGATAGGCGGACTCCTCGCTGCCCGTCAGCGGGGGAAGACAACCGCCTCCGAGCACCTTCGTCGGGTAGGAATGATTCACCATCCCTTGCGTGAACGCCGCCTTGTTGAACGCGTGCGTGCTCAACACCACGAGCCCGTCAGCCTGCCCCTGGTTGGCGTACGGGTCCTGGCCTTCCGCAAACGCCTTCAACGTCAGGTGCCTCGTGCTGACCGGGCTGGCCCACCAGTCCATGCCGAAGAACGGGTCCTTGCGACGCAGGCTGTCGTCGTCGAACGTGCTCGTGTCGCACGGCACCGCATTGCTTGGACGCACGCTCGCGAGGTTCTTCTCGGGAAATTGGTGCGGCTGGCACACGCTCAAGGACGCCGAGTGGGGCGCGGGCGTCGAGTCCCCTCCCCAAGCCGTCTCGGGGAACTCCCCCGTGGCGGTCCAGCAGTCCTGAAACCTCTGCGCCTCGACGGGACACTTGCCCTGCCCGAGACGCTTCTGGCAGATCCAGAGCCATCGGTGCTGCGCGTTGCAGGCCACATGGGTGTTGTGCCAGAACGCCCAGAGATCGCCGTGAACGTACGCTGGACCTTCCCCCGAACAGGGGACGGGCGGGCTGGCTTCTTCTTCACTGGCGTCCCCGCCACCGGTACCGCCCGTCGTTCCGCCCGACCCTCCCACGGAAGCGTCGAGCATGCCCCCGAGCCCGCTGTCGGTCGAACCTCCCGCCCCGCCTCCGCCGCCGGAGCCGCTGTCCGGCGTCTCGAACCCAAAGTCGTCGTACCCGAGAACCTGGGCACAACCGGCCCCTACCACCAAGGTCGCAAGCAAGTAGGCGTAGTGATTTCGCACCCCTCGATCCTAGCGCGGATCCACCGGGGTTGCAGCTTGACCTTGGGGGCTCGCGGACCGAACTTAAGGTACGCCTGACCGAATCGGGACGATTCGACCCCTCGAGCATGTCCATCACCGAACGCGACTTCATCCTGCGAGCGATCCGCCAAATCGGAGACGCGCTCTCGCGCATGCGAGGCTTCCGAAAGTCGGAACAGCTCGACGAAGCGTGGGACGAGGCGCAGCGCACGACAGCGGCCATCCTGGGACCGTCGGCTTCGATGATCGAAAGGCTGGACCCGTCGAGCGCCATCCTGCTGCTGGGAGACCCGGCGAGGGTTCGCGCCTACGGACTCGTCGTGGCCGAGCGGTCCGCCTTGCAAGCCGCGCGCGGCAACGAACGGGCGGCTCGCATGGACCGGCTCCGAGCCCTGGAGATCCTGGCCGCGTGGATGAAGACCACGGAGGCTATGGACGACGACGTGCTGTTCGCGCTGGAGCAACTGCGGGATGGTCCGTAGCAAACGCTACTGGCACATCCACGACATGAAGCAGATGCAGGTAACGGCGCCGTACACGCAGAACTCACCCGTACCCATGCTGCAAGCGCTCCCGCCAGCAGGTTGCGTGGGAGGACAGGTAGAGAGGTTCTCGTAAGGTCGCGACGCCGCCCCCACTTGCCAATCGCTCGCCTTGAAGGAGGGGGAAGCCCCGGTGTAGCTGGTCCGCAAGTAGGACGACGTGTCCTGCGTCCCGACGGTGATGCCCGTGAGGGGCGCCGGGGTGAAGGTGATGCCGACGGGAGGCAGGGGGGGCTGCGCGCCGGACGCATGGGCGAAGTAGTCGAGGACGACGCCGCTGGAGCACGGCCCCTGGCACAGGGCGACGTACTCGCCCGTGTCGGGCGTGAGGTAGATGTTGTCGTTCTGGCCCACAGAGATGTCGCCCGTCTTGGCGCCGTTCACATCGGTCACGTAGACGCGCGCCCCCGCCGCGAGTTGTTGCGCGGGCAGATCGAACTCGAGAATGTTCTGGGGGTCCGTGGCCCCGATGCGCAGAGACAACGTGTCGAGCTGCGCCGGGCAGCCCCCGCGATTCACGAGCACCACGTAGTCGCTGGTGCCGATGAAGACTTCCGCAAGCCGCACCGCGGACGGGGCGACGCCACCGGAGGGGCACCCCACGCAGGTCCCGTTGCTGCAGCCCTTGTTCTGCGCGGCACAGTCCGTCCCACCGGCCACGTAGCCGGTGCCCGATGCGTTGCACGTGGTCGCGATCGACCCGTTGCATACCGCCGCGCCCGGCGTGCACACCTGCGTGACGCAAGACGTGGAGGCCGGGTCACAGAACTGGTTGGCGCCACAGGTTTGCACGAGGGATGACGCGGAGCCCTCCGCGTTGCATCGACGGACCTCATCGTCCTCGCAGAACAGCGCGGTGGGAGAGCACACCATGTCCAGGCAGGCATCCCCCACGCAGTGCAGGCCCCCGGAAGCACAGTTCACGGTCTCCAGCACGGTCATGCCGTCGGCCGAGCAGGTCGTGAGCATCTCGCCCACGCATGTGGTGCCGGGCGAGCAGACCCACGGCACGCACCCTTGGTTGGGCTTGCACACGGTCTTGTCCGGGCAGGCCTGCGGAGCGGTCCACCCCTCCCCGGAAGCCAAGCACGTGACCTGCGCGTTGCCCTGGCAGGAAATGGCCCCAGCCTGACACGCGTTGAGCACGCACAACCCAAGCTCGCAGTGATAGGCGTCCGGGCATTGTGCGTGGTCCAAACAGTCCACGCAGTACCCAAGCCCCTTGTCGCAGAGCTTGCCGATAGGCGTGCACTGGTTGTCCGAAACACACGAGGTCCGAACCACGCACGCGTTGGCGATGCACATCTCACCCGGGCCACAGTCCGCCTCCGTGACGCACGCAACACAGCGTCCCTTCGCCGGGTCACACACCATGCCAGGCGTGCAGTCCAGGGACGTCGTGCACGCCTGGTACGGACGACAGGTGTTCTCGATGCAGTCCGCCGCCGTCGGACAGTCCGCCGCTTCCACGCACTGCACACAGGTGCTGGAGAGCGGATCGCAGATGGTGTTGGGAGGAAGGTTGACGCAATCGAGGCTGCTCGTGCAGCCGACTACGGCAATGCAAGCGTTCCCCTCGCACCGCTCGGAGGGGCCGCACTGGGTGTGAAACAGGCACTCCACACACGTGCCGGCCATGGGGTCGCAGACCGGCTTCGCTCCGGTGCAGTCGGTGTTCGCGGTGCACGCCCCGGAACCGCCACCTGACCCTCCTGAGGCTGGGTTGGAAAGGTCTTCGTGGTCCCCTCCGCCGCAAGCGGCGAACAAGGCCAAGGCAAAAAGGGGAACAAGGGCGAGAGGGGCTCGACGGGCCATGCGCTTCTCCTGAGATCCGATCAGACTACCACGCTCAGCGTGTTACGACGAAAGGGGGGCAGACCTCCCTCCGGACGTCGACCACCCACCCCACCCGCACAAACACAAGCCTGGCTCGCACGTTCTGCGGCTTGGCGCCGAACAGCCGGGCCGCCGCTCGCCCGTACGCCTCCAGCTGCGGCCGGTAGTGCTCCACCTTGCCCGACAGCGTCGTCTCATCCACCCCGTCCGTCTTGTAATCCAGCACCTCCACGTCGTGCACCAGGTCCCCGAACCGTCGCACCACGACGCGGTCCATCGCACCGGTGAGAAGACGATTGTCATCCCGCAACGCGAAAGGCAGCTCGCGATGGACCTCGACCGCGAGCTCTTTCGTGACATAGGACGACCGATGGAGCACATCGCGCACCTGGGGCTGGTCCAGCATGACGCGAAACTCGGCCACCAGGGACTCGGCCCGGTCTGCAGGCGCGCCCGCCGCACGCGCAACCTCTCGCAACACCTCGTCCGACGGGACCCCGTCCTCCAGCCACCCCACCTGCTCGAACAGCGCGTGAACGACCGACCCCGTCCGCAACGACCGGGTGTCCAGGCGCATGAGGTCCGCCACCTGCAGTTGCGTGCCGCCTTCGAGGGCCGATGGGCTCGTGCGGGGAAATCCCCTCGCCCGGCCCCCGCTCGCTCGCATCCGCACCTGCGAGATCGCCTTTCGCTCGCCTTCAGGAGCGGGGCGATCGAACGAGTGGCGTTCGTCCCACCGTTCGTCCCCGCGCTCGAACAGCACCTCCGAAACCGACGCCGTCGCCCCCTGCGCGAGGGCGTGACGCAACAACCCGGCAAACGTGGGCGGACAGTCGCTCCTGTCGTTCGGCTCGATCACCATCACCAGAGCATGCACGGCGCGCGTCAGGGCCACGTACAGTAGGCTCAGGGACTCTCGCACCTGTCCCGCCCGCCACCGCTTCGCCATCTCCCTCAGCTCGGGAATCACCAACCGCTCCGCCTCGTTCGCGTACGGCACTACCTTCGTGGGCGGCGACATCGGGCTCGGCGACTCCACCAGCACCGCGGGCGTGTGCCCCACCAGCTTCTCGTCCAACTCGGGAAGAATCACCACGTCGAACTGAAGCCCCTTCGACTTGTGAATCGTCATCACCCGCACGTCCGCGGTCGCCGGGTCCTCCACCCGCTCCGTCGAAGCAAACGCCACGAAGTCATCCGCCCGGAGACCGGGGCGATCGTCGTGACTGCTCGCCAGCCGCAGCAACTGGGTGAGTCGACGAGCCTCCCGCTCATCGCAGTGAGGGGCAAGCACCGAAGCCCACCCGAGCACACTCGCCGCGTACCCGTCCCGTTGCAGCCGCTCTCGCACCTCGCGCGCCACACGTGCGGCGCTGGCCGCGTTGTTCTTCAAGCCGAGAGACTCCCCGAGCGGCGAGGCAGCCACGTGGAACCGCACCACCGAGTCCCCGGGGTGGTCCGCCAGACGGAGCAACGACAACACCAGCCCCACCGCCGCCGAATCCGTGATCGGGTTGCCGCCCTCCTCGCTGGCTGGAACGTGCAGCTCGCGAAGCTCGGCCATCACCCGTCGCACAGCGTCGTTGCTGCGCGTGAGCACGCCAATCGACGCGCCCGGGCATCGGTCTGCCCATTCCTTCGTCACCAGCGCCGCGCGTCGAAGCGTACTCGTCTCCGCGGTCTCCCCGTCGAGCGACGGCGCCACCTCGAGCCTCGCATACCCTGCGAGATCCTTCTTGATCGTCTTGTGCCGCACGTAACCCGCCTGCCATGCGTGCGCCGCCGCCTGCTCGTCCCGCAGCGCCTTGTTGCCACGCAGGTCCTCGAACACGTAGTTCACCGTGTCGATGATCGGAGGCGCCGACCGGCGACTCACGTGCAACGGCTCCCACGTCAGCCCCGGCAAGTCCGCGTCGAGCGTGTCGAAGATGTCGGCCACGCCCCCACGCCAACCATAGATCGCCTGCTTCACGTCCCCCACGAGCAGCACGGAACGATCCGGCGTCGCGTGCGAAGCCACCTCCTTGGCGAGTGGACGCAGCACCTGCCACTGCGCCAGGGAGGTGTCCTGGAATTCGTCGAGCAAGAGGTGGTGAATGCTGCCGTCGAGCCGGAAGAAGACCTCGTCCAGACGCCCGAGCAACGACGCCGTCGCCAAGGCCCGCGTGACGTCCTCGAACCGCAGCGCCGCGCGAGCCCGTTTGAGCTCCCTCACGTGCTCGTCGAACACCGCGAGCAGGCGGTGAGTCGCCCTCCCCCGCCCGATCAGCGCATCGAGCAACACGGCACGCACCTGCTCGATCAGCTCCGCGAGGTGATCCTCGATCTCCGACGGAATCTCGTCCGAGTAGTACGTGTGCTTGCCGTTCAGAACCGCCTTGGGCAACCCTCGCGTGAGCAGTATCTCCCATTGCCGCGCTCGCGCCTGCTCTAGGGTCCGCTGAAGTGACTCCGCCATCCGCCCAGGCAGCGCCAAGCTCACCTGACAATCCTCGAGCTGCCGAACAATCTCCTCCCTCCAGGCAGGGTCGGGAACCGTACGCGACACCAGCGTGTCCCACGCCGAATCCGGCGCGTCGCGATAGACTCCGTAGAGCGCGTCCACCGTCTCCGCCACCAGCGAAGCCACGGAACGCCCGAATCGTCCCTTGGAGAGCAGGCGAATCAACACCAACACGGCGTCGACCTCCCCCCGCAGCGTCGCGCTCACCGCCTCCGTTCGCATGGCATCCGCCACAGACGTGTCCACGATCTCCCACTGCGGCGGGAACGCCAGCTCCAGCGAGAAGCTCTTCGCGATGCCCGCAAAGAACGAGTCGATCGTCGAGATGCGCATCCGGTGCAGCGACGAAGCCGCCACCTTCAACGTCTCGCCCGCCCGAGCCATCGTCAGGTCGGGCTGGCGCACGTCCTTGGCGAGCGCCTCGCACGCCTGCGCCTCGAGAACCGCGCCGGCAAGCCGCGTCAGCACACGCCCCAGGATCTCCCCGGCCGCCTTGCGCGTGAATGTCGTCGCAAGAATGTGCGCCGGCGCCTCCCCCCGCAACAGCAGCCCCAAATACCGGGTCGTGAGCCGGTACGTCTTGCCGGAACCCGCAGAGGCACGGATCGCGACGTGCTGCGAGGTCATGGGCATGCCTCCTCGAGCACGGGCCCTCCGAGCCGTGTCTCCTGGCAGATGGAACCAAAGTCGTCGTACCGCAGCCTCGACGACGGCGGCCAGAAGACCTCGCCCCTCACGGAGCGAATCACCATCGCCGCTACCTCGTCCGCGGTCCGCAACTCTTCCTCCGTCCAGCCCGCCAGAGTCTCGGTGACGTCGTCGGCCTCCGGCAGCGTGATGTAGCCAAGCTCCACCTTGCGGCTGCCGGCAAGGTTCGTCACGAGCCGACGGTAGAGCGGGAGCTGAAGGTTCTTCCACTCTCCCTTGCTCAGGTGTTCTTTGGGTGACCGAATCCCGCCAGACACCTTGTAGTCGAACACGTAGAGCACGCCCGTCGCCTCGTCCTCGTCGATCCGATCGATGCGGCCCAGCAGCCCGAACGGAATGCCGTCGACGTCGATCGAGACCTGTCCGTACTCGTAGCCAAGCTCGGTGTGCAGGATGCGCTTGCCGCCTGCGGCCCACCGCGCCTGCCACACGGCAAACGCACCCAATCTCGCTCGGAGCTGCTCCACCTGCAGGTACACCGCGGGGGTCGCCTGGTCCCCGAACGAGACCTGCACATGTTCATCGAGCGACTGTCCGAGGAACGCGCGGATCTGCGCCGCGTCCCGGCTGCACGACAAGGGGCCACGACCGAAGTCGGCGAGCACCGCGTGCGCCAGGTTTCCGAACGAGGACGCCGTGAGCTCCGTCACACCGTCGCCGAGCGACCGAAGCTTCAACACGTGCTTGAGATAGAACCGGTAGGGGCACGTGAGGTAGTCCTGAAATGCCGTCACGGTCAGCCGATCGATGGGCCGGTCGAGCGGACGGGGACGGGGGACGCAAAGGCTCGCGCCCTGCCCCGCACGGACGGTTCCACGCACGAGCGGGACGTCCGCCTCGGCCCCTTCGTAGAAGCTGAGCACCCGCTCGGCCACGGTGCGCGACTCACCACACAACCACAATCGGCTCGGGGCGAGAGGGTCCGATGCCCGGGTGCGCCGCCCCGCAAGCAGCTTCACGTACCGACGCGAAGCCACCAGACTCGACAGGTAGAACGCGTCCCGCGCGAACCGCAGCCGGTTGTCCGCCAACCCGAGGTGGCGCCGCAAAGCGTCCGGAAGGAAGGGGTCCTCGTTGACCGAGCCAGGCACGAACCCGTCGTTGAACCCGGTCAGCACCACCGCGGGGGCATCGTCCTGCGAAAGCTCCAACCAGCCGAGCAGCTCCACCGCCTCCTTCTCCGGCGGCTCGGGCACCGTCTCCTGCTCGAGCGTGTCCACCACAATCCGAAGCGCAGTGGCCGCAGACACGAACCCGACCACGTCCTCGGGCAGCTCCGCGACCGCTCGCAACGCGTCTCGCACCGCTGCCGCTACGGTGATCACGACTCGGTCGTCCCAGTCGTCCGGGTTGAGCGGGCGCTGCCCATAGTACGCCACGATCACCGCAACGATCGGCTCCGCCCAGCGTGGCATCGGTCGCGACGGGCCGCGAAGGTCTCCGAGCGTGGACTCCAGGGCCTCGAGGCGCAACGCCAGCGACTCCGCCGTGCCTGCCTGCCCGAGAAACCGTTCGCCCAGCACGTGGGGCACCCGGTCCTGCTGGTACTGGTCGAGCAGCGTTCTCCAGTCCACCCGCTCGTCCTGCGTCTCCACACGACGACCCACGTCGGGGTGACGTGCAAGGGCGGCAATCGCACGGAAACCACGGGATTCTAGGTACTCCCCCACGGCACGGAGCAAACGCAGCAGGCCGGACCGGTGCATCGGAATCCCCGCGGCGTTGCGCGTCGGAACCTCGAGCTGATCGAGCGTCTCGCGAATCACCGGGACCACGTCCGCGTCGGGAACGCCCACCACGACGTCTTGCAGGGTGCACCCCGCCGCAAGCTCGGAGAGCGCACCGGCGACGCACGCTGCCTGCTCGGATGGGCCATCCACCACCGATACGGCGACGTCACCCATGGGACCGTCCTGCCACGACGACGAAAGGATCGCGCCGAAGCGGTCGAACCGATCGGCCTCGGCGATGGGCGCGTGCACCCATGCCGTCACCTGCCCCCGCAGCAAGTCTACGGCCTTACGAACCTGCCCGTTCAGCTCGGCACAGCCCAGGAGCGCGAGTTGGCCCGCGGGGGCGGGAAGGCGCAGCGCCCGGGTCGCGATAGCGTCACGACGCCGCGTCGGCGCGTCGTCCAGCCCGAGTCGATCGAGACTCTCCTCGAGGAGCGCTCGAACCCGCGCGAGCGCACGCCACCGCGCCGCACCGCGAAAAGACTCCAGGTCCCGTGCACGCTCGACGACGTCGTCGAACGTGAGCAGCCCCGCCGCGAGCTCGGCGTCGAGACCATCGAGCAAGCGGCCCAGTCGGATCCATCCCGGCCAGTCGTCCGCGGAGGGAGGACTCGGAACGACCGCGTCGCGCACCCCTGCGGGCGCGGCTCGCAGGGACTCCCCCCAGAGCAATGCCCGCACCAGGCGATGGGGTGACGGCAGGGAAGGCGGCGCCAACAGGTCGAGCAACGCGCCTGTCGTCACGACCCGGGGCGGAAGGATGGTCCGCCCGCTCTCCTCCGCGCGCAGCACGAGTGACTCCAACAACCGCGAGCCGGCCCGCGCGACGGGGGTCACGATCAGCAGATGACGCAGGTCGATCGGGGAGCCCTCCGCGTGGACGAGCAGGTGGTCGACCACAAGGGGGAGCAGGGGTCGGTCCCAGCCGAGGAACACGCGGTCCACCTCGCGAGATGCGGTCTGGAAGCCGAGCTCTAGCTGCGCATCAGGGGTGGGTCGGGGTCGTCGGGCCATGGCGAAGTGGCCGCATGCTCGCACGGATCGCGCCGAGAAGGGCCACGGAAGTCGACGTCACGGTGAGCCGGGCACCCGAGAGGCGCACCTGAGACACCGAGGCGATCTATGCTCCATTCGAGCAGGTTTCGAGTAGGCTGCGCGCCATGGTCGACGACGTCAAAAGGTCCCTGCGGGAGTCCAAGGCCGCCCGATGGACGGCTCTCATGATCGTGTCCTTCTCGATGCTGTGTGGCTACTACGTGGCGGACATCATGTCGCCGCTCAAGCCCATGATCGAGCAACAGCTCGGGTGGAGCAGCTCGGAGTACGGCTTTTTCACAGGTGCGTACGCCTGGTTCAACGTGTTCCTCGCGATGCTCATCTTCGGCGGCCTGATCCTCGACAAGAAGGGGCCGCGGTTTGCCGGTGTCCTCGGGTGCACGCTGATGGTGGTCGGATGCGCCGCCAAGTACTTCGCCGTCAGCACCGATACGCTCAACGGCACGATGATCCTCGGCGCCAAGGGACAGGTGCTGATCGCCTCGCTCGGATTCGCCACCTTCGGTGTGGGCATCGAGATCTGCGGCATCACCGCCACGAAGATCATCGCCCGCTGGTTCAAGGGCTTCGAGATCGCCCTCGCCATGGGCCTCCAAGTCTCCACCGCCCGCATCGGCACCGCCCTGGCCCTCGGCCTCGGCGGCCCGATCGCCGTCGCCTTCGACTCCGTCGCAGCCCCCATCCTCGTCGGCCTTCTCATGCTCTCCGTCGGACTCGTCGCCTTCTTCTTCTACGTCGCCATGGACCGGAAGCTCGACGCCTCCGAAAAGGACGTCGCCACCGAACCCGAAGAACCCTTCCGCCTGTCCGACATCGGCCAGATCTTGCGAATCCGCGGCTTCTGGTACATCGCCATGCTCTGCGCCCTGTTCTACGCTGCAGTCTTCCCCTTCCTGAAGTACGCCCCCGACCTGATGGTGCAGAAGTTCGGCGTCAGGGAGAGCCTCGCGGGCGTCATCCCCAGCATCCTGCCCTTCGCCACCATCCCCCTCACCGTCATCTTCGGCGGCTTCTATGACCGGAAAGGCAAAGGCGCGACCATCATGGCCCTCGGCTCCCTGCTGCTCGTCGTCGTCCACCTCACGTTCACCGTGCCCATGTTCAATAGCTGGATCGTCGCGGTGGGCGCCACGATCGTCCTCGGCTTCGGCTTCTCTCTCGTCCCATCCGCCATGTGGCCGTCCGTGCCCAAGTTCATCCCCCAGCGACAGCTCGGCACCGCCTACGCCCTCATTTTTTACATGCAAAACCTCATCGCCCTCATGGGCGTGCCCTACCTCATCGGCTGGGTCCTCGACCGATTCTGCATCATCGGCACGCGCGAAGTGGACGGCGTCACCAGCCCCGCCTACGACTACACACTTCCCATGGCGATTTTCACGGCTCTCGGCGTCCTCGCCGTCGTCTTCGCCCTCCTGCTCAAAGCCGAGGACAAGAAGATGGGCTACGGCTTGGAGCTGCCCTGCCACAAGAAGTAGCGGGACAGCATAAGGCGCCACACCCCACCCCGTACGCGACGACTCCCCCTTCTCTCCCCCGCTGACAGCCGACGCACCCCTCCCTTCACGCCCACCCCGTCGCAAGATCGCGAACCACTCAGTTGGTGAGGTTGATCCTGAAGAAGTAGAGCGACTCTCCAGCAAGGGTATGGGCGAAACCATGCGGCTGCGTCGCGGTGAACGAGCTTCCCAAACCTGCATTCGGAAGCGTCTCGTGCCATCGAACGACATCGACACTCTTTCCCTGAACCGATCGATTCCCCAAATTGAACTGCACGTCTGGAATCGTGGCAGTCTCTCTGTTCAGGACCCAAATCGACAGGATACTTCCCTTGACGAACGCGGCAGTCATGGTCGAGGAAAGCGGCATGGAGACGTCGACGTACCTGCCCCCGTTCGCGTTGTTGACGACCTGCTTGAAGATCTCGTACTTGCCTGTCTTGATGATCGTTCCATCGGCCCAGTGCGACCAGATCATCGGATGGTCGGCGCCACCAAGGGCCCCAAAGAACAACCAGGTTTCGATTCCGACAAACCCGGCGCGCATGTGATCCCAGAAGACGGCAGAGTTCAGGATCTCATCACGCAGGGCCACTCCCGTCCAGCCGTGCATCTCCGTATTCCACGGTTCCTTGCCCATGGACGTGGCTGCCGCGACGAACTCGGCCGTGGTCCCGCCGGCACCGGTGTTGTGAACGGCAGCGATGTTGAAGGCGGTATGCTCCTGCTTCGAGACATCGACCGTCGCGAGCCAGTTCGTTCCGCCGAGGATGTTCCAGGATGAGGGCACGATCATCTCTGGCATGTGCACGCCGGGATTCAGTCTTCCCGGAAGGTTGTCGTAGATGTACTTGTTGATCGCTGGAGTGACCACGCTCTTCTCATTCGTCGCGTCCAGGAAGGTGATGGCGAAGCCTTTCGCGTGCATCAAGTTGAGATAGTCGGCGTAGTACTCCACCAGCGCGGGAACATCGAAGCTGTCTTGCACCCATCGAGGAACCACGGTGCCGTCGATCGTCTCTGTGCCGTCTTGGACCCACTTCAGTATCCACCGGGGATAGGGCGACCACGGGATATTGTCGGTGTGCCCCCACTCTGCAACGGCTTCCGCGTTTGTGTACGCCTCCGCCAACGGTCGCGGACTCGCGAAGAAGAGGATGTTCGGATTGGCGGTCTTCATCGCCGTCATCATCTCGACGATCTCATCGTAGGCGCTCGCGTTGATCACGCCCTCTTCTCGTTCATAGGCACAATTGATGGCCACCCGGACGAAGGTGGACTGCATCTCGCCCACGGCCACCTGGGCCAGTTCGTCCTTCAGATAACTGCGCCAGTGCCAGAGCCGTTCAGCATCAACCCCCAGCCGAACCTCTTGTTTGGAGACCTCTGAAACGTTCACCGTGGAGCCGTCCATGCCCCCAGCGGTCGCGTCCGGAGGCGTCCCCGCATCCGTCGCGTCCGGAGGCGTCCCCGCATCGCTCGCGTCCGGAGGCGTCCCCGCATCGAAGACATCCTGGCGCTGCCCGCCATCAGGGTGGCCCGAGACTTCACCGCCGCCGCCGCAGCCGGCGAAGGCGAGGACAAGGATAGGGAGCAGGAAGATCTTCATGGTTACCACTCTCGCTCGATGGGTTCTGCGCACCCGACCCTGCGGTCGCACAGGCGTCAAAGTCCCCAGAATACTCTGCTTGAGCCCTCAGTAACACCCGCACCCCTGACCCGTCGCGGCTCGCTGCCAACGTTGAGGTCACGCGCTGGACGCGACGATAAGCCTCGCGGTGGATCACGACGCGCCCCCGAACTCGGCGCACGGCGGCAGTCGCTGGCGACGTATCCCACGGGAAATGTGCCGCCATGCCGCGGAACATCCGCCGATTCGCGCCGCTGTCGCGCTCGGGGAACCGAGCGAGCACTTTCTCAGTCTACTGGTCGCGAACGCATCGCAGGAGGCGCTTCGGGTCGGTCTGGTCGATGGTCGACCAGATCGCCGCCTTGTCGAAGTCGACCACAATGCCCTTGGCCCAGTGCGAAGCGCAGGAGCCGAACAACGGGCTCATGTAGCATCCCTGGTCCAGCTTGGTACACCCGTCGCAAGCCGCGTCGTTCTGGCATCCGGTCTGGACGCAGCTTTGCGACGCTGGACACGCTCCGCCCGGCATCGTAGCAGGGCAGTCGATGATGAGGGTGCGGAGCTCGTCAATGGTCGGAGCGCGCCACCCCTGCTTGCCGGCCAGGGAGAGCGAATCACACCGGGTATAGAAGTTGTACGCAGTCCACGCCCCAAAGGCGCCATCCTTCTCCCACATGAGTCCGTTGGCTGAGTCGCTGAGCGTGCCGTCGCCGTTGTCCGCAATGACGGCGGACAGCAGCGGTTCGGACGAGCCTCCCGCCCCACCCGTTCCGCCGGTGGCCGCCCCACCCGTTCCGCCGGTGGCCGCCCCACCCGTTCCGCCGGTGGCCGCCCCGCCCGTTCCACCCGGGCCGCCGGCCGCACCACTCGCGCCCCCATCGCTGCTCGAGGAACAGGCCCACACTCCGACCAATGCCAAAGCGGGCGCCAGCAACCAACCCCACGCGCGGTACTCCATAGGTGACCTCCAAGCTTGGCGAGCAGACTCGCACCTCATTCGGAGCGTGCGGTCCGGGTATCGTCGACCGACCGACTCGATCGGACAGGGGTCAATGTAGAGGGGGCCCGACCGCAGCACAACGGTCCATCGCGCGGCCGTTGGCAATAGGTTACTGCGGATTCGTGACACGCCTGTCGGAGCACAGGGTTATTGGCACGCGCACGGTAACGAACCGATATTTCAAAGGGCATCCCAGAGAGCGTAAGGCGAGGCGCGCAAGAAACGGCACCGGCTCCATCAGCAGATGCGTCTCGCCCCGCCGTGGGTACTTCAATGCGCGCGCCGGAACGTGCGTTCCGTCGTGCTCTTGGACCTCAGTCCACTCCGGTGCATCTCGTACGCGACCCGGCGTCCTCGGCTTCGACGATGGCCGCGAACTCCGCAAGGTCTTCGCCCGTGCCGTCGCAGGAGCCCATGGGGCTGCTGTTGCTGGGCACCATGAGCTGCACCTTGAAGAGGCCTCGGCCCCAGCGTGTCGCCGCATCATAGCTGTATGGATGTCGCAGAAACGGGGCATCACGGCGCGACCGGCTGCAAGTACATCTCGTCCGCTCGCACCGTCAGCGCCGTAACCAGGTAGATCTGGAAACGCGCCGTCACCGCGCCAGGCGCCGTCGTGAACTGGCCCTCAACAGGCGCGTACGCATCCCCGAGGCCGATCGTCTCCGTGTGCGTCGCCAGGATGTTCGACGCCGCGTCGAGTTCGTGCACCACGAGGTCGATCGAGCCCGACCCACCCTCCGCCATGAACTTCCCACCAAAGGCCACCGTGGTCCCGTTCAGATCGGACACGTCCGCGTCCTGATACACACTCTGGCCCGCAGCGCACGTCGGTTGCCCACAGTTCGTCGCAAGGTAGCAGTTGGCGTCCGTCGAACCGCCTGGGAAGCGATACGCCACCAGGTTCGTCGGCCCCACAGGCAATGCGGACCACCCATCCGTGGTGCACATCCAAAGGTCGCCATTGCGCAGCCGGTTCGCCGTCGGTTCGAGCCGGTAGAAGTAAATCCCCGATTGTGCCGGATCCAGCGACTCCCTCGTAACATGCATCCACGTCACCCCATCGTCGCGGAAGAGCTTGGCATATTGAATGTTGCAGGGCAGGGACGTGCCGTTCGTCTCGGGCTGCTTGCTCGAGTAAAGAATCGGATTCCCTCGCGGGAGCTGCTCCCAGGTGGTCGCCGTGAGCGCTGTCGAGCGGAAGATCCCGAAGTCCCAGTTCTGGCCCGCCGTGCACCCTAGGTTGATGTCCGCGGCTTCCACCAAGAGATACCAAGTCCCGCTCTCCTCGAGAATGCACCCCGCCCCGGCACCGATGTTGCCCCCAGGCTGCCAGCTCTCTCTCCAACCCGCGGCGTCGTGCACGTCCACAACCGCGTCTGCCGGCACCCCTTGCGCCGGGTCGCCCGCTACCCAGCTCACGAAGTCCGGTGTCTTCGCGATACCGCGATACCCACGCACCCCGTCAAACCCGTGGAATCCAACGTAGTAGTACGACCCGTCGTGGTGGAACACATCGAACGTTCCTTCGTCGAATACCTTCCCGGGGCCTCCCGCCAATTGCGAGCAGTCGTCGGAGCCCACGTCGCAAATCGCATTCCAAAGCTGCCCCGGTTGCAGCGCGGGCGACGCCGCGGGCGTGAACATTCCCATCGGATCCGGGGCCGACCGGTGTGCATGGCAGGCCTTCCAGCCTCCCGATCCCGCCAAACACTGATATAGGTAATGCCACGTCGACGACGCCGCTTCGAAGAACGCATCGCCGTCCGTGGCGGCGCATTCCCAGGGCGTGCCCGGATCGGCTTTGAGGATCTCTACGGGATCGGACCACGTCTCACCATGATCGATCGAGCGTCGCACCTCGGTCGTCAGCGGCTCGAAGGGGCACTGCGGCGGGTGGACGCCCCAGCCCACCCGCCGCCCGAACAGGTACCACGCTCCGTCGTGGACCTCGAGATGGGCACCCGCGCCGTAGCCGTAGGGCCAGCCGGTGTTCTCGAGCGTGAGCGCAAACTCGAAGTGCCAGGCCGCGTTGCCCGCCCAGTAGTCCGCGAGCGTGGCCTCGGGACCGCAAGCGTACGGCAGGCCCCCGCCCCCGCACGTCTGTGGCAGCGGGCAATTGCCGCAGGACAGCAGGCCGCCGCAGCCATCGTCGGGCGTGCCGCACGTCGCTCCCAGCACGGAACATGTCGCCAGCGAGCATGCGTCGGTCGCATCGATGCTGGAATCCGCGTCTTCAGCGTCCCCGTCGAACGCTGTTGCGTCCGAAGTCTGGTGGGCATCGGTACCATCGACAGCGGCGTCTTGCGCGCCGCCCTCCCCCGGATTCGCGGCAGGCCCCGGCGAATCTCCGCATGCCAGCAGAGCGAGCGCGAACACGGAGAGCCAGTGGCGTGCTTTCTTCACGGAGCAAGTATACCAGCGCTGCGCAAAATCCTGGTGGTGCGAGTCGTGCGGACGCTGATGGAGTTTCCATGCAGCCGCGTCTCGCAGAAGATTGATCAGGTATCGCGCAGTAGCGCGTCTTGGCAATGCCCGACGGCCAGCGAAAGCCGGGTCGCTCTGTGGCGTTCAACCGCAAGACACCCCGTGCGTGCACTGGGCGTCGAAGCCATCGGTTCGAACACGCGGCGCCGCTTGGCGGGTCTCTGGGCGAGAGATGCGCACGAGCACGCCTCGGTGGCTTCGTTCAACCGGTTCTCGCTCAAGCTCCTGGCGCTCGGCGCTCCCGCCACGCTGGTCGAAGCAGCCCAACGAGCGGCGTTGGATGAAGTGAGGCACGCGCGGGCTTGTCTGGTCCTCGCTTCCGCCTACGCTGGCCGTCCCCTGGCGCCCGGCCCGCTATCGCTCGAAGGCGACGTGCTGGGCGACGACGATCTGGAAGGTCTCGTCGTCGAGACGGTGAAGGAAGGGTGTGTTGGGGAAACCCTGGCATCGTACGAAGCCTCGATGGCGTTGGCGCGTGCGGATTCGGGGCTCGTGCGACGAACCTACGCCATGATCGCGGACGATGAGGCACGCCATGCCGAGCTCGCGTGGGCCTTCGTTCGATGGGCGATCGACCGAGGCGGGGAGAGGGTTCGTCGTGCTGCCCGGGAGGCTTTTGACGGGACCTGCTCCGCGTGGGTTGGGGAAGCGGGAGCGCGCCCGGATCGGGAGCTGCTTGGCAACGGCCGATTGACGGAGAGCGAACGAACCGCGCTCCACCGTCAGGGGGTGTTCGAGGTGGTGCTCCGGCAGCGGAAGCGTTGCTTGCGGCGTGACCGGCGCTCCTTGACGTTGACCTGTCCCGGTCTGCTCGTGGGCACCTGGCTTTCGGTTGCACAACCCGTCGCAACCGAGCTTCCCCCTCCGCACAAGCAACGAAACCATCTGCGGCCATCCGCGGAATCTGCGGCCAACTCCGATGGCCCGAGTTGCCACACCCCACCTCGTACGCTACGACTCCCCCTTCTTGACCATGGACCGCTTCTTCATCCGTACCCTCGGCTGTCAAATGAACGTGCACGACTCCAACCGCGTGCACGAGCTCCTTTGCGACGCAGGCCTCTCCCCCACCGATAGCCCCGAAGACGCCGACCTCATCGTCGTCAATACCTGCAGCGTGCGCGAGAAAGCCGAGTCCAAGCTCGACAGCGAGCTCGGCAAGCTCCGGAAGCTCAAAGCCTCCCGCAACCGCCCCACCGTGCTCGTCGTGGCCGGATGCGTCGCCAAGCAACGGGGCGAGGCCATGCTCCAGCGCATGCCCTTCCTCGACATCATCGTCGGCCCCGACAACCTCTTGGCCCTGCCGAAGATGGCCCTCGCGGCTGCCCAGGGAGCCCCGCCCGCCGTCGCCACGGAGTGGGACATCGATCAACCCACCTTCCTCCGATCACGTGCGACCCACGCCGACGCCCGCCCCTCCGCCTTCGTCTCCGTCTCCAAGGGCTGCGACGAGCGGTGCTCGTTCTGCATCGTGCCCTCCACCCGCGGTCCCGAGCGACATCGCCCCGCCCAGCAGATCGTCGATGAGATCCAAGACATCGTGGCCGGAGGAGCCCTCGAGATCATCCTGCTCGGCCAGACCGTCAACAACTACCAGGACCCCACGGGCGAGCTCGGGCCTCGGCCCGCCAACGCCAAGTCCGACTTCGCGGCCCTGCTCCGCCGCATCGCCCAGGACGTGCCTCGACTCGTTCGCCTTCGCTACACGAGCCCCCACCCACGCTTCTTCGACGGCGCCCTGATCGAAGCCCACCGCGACCTCGACGTGCTCTGCCGCCACGTTCACATGCCCGTGCAGTCCGGAAGCGACCGCCTGCTCAAGCGCATGCTCCGCCGCCATGACCGCACCGAGTACGTCGCCGCGATCCGCAACCTCCAACGCGCACGTCCCGACCTCACCGTGTCCACCGACCTCATCGTCGGCTTCCCCACCGAGACGGACGACGACTTCGAGGAGACCCTGTCGCTCATGCGCGAGGTCCCCTTCCTCGGCGTGTACGCGTTCAAGTACTCCCCTCGCCCCGGCACGCCCGCTCTTCGCCTCGGCGACGACGTCCCCGAAGGGCTCAAGGCCGAGCGCTTGGCCCGCGTGTTCGAGCTGTCCGAGGCGCTCATGGGACAACACCTCGAGAGATTGATCGGCTCCACACTGCGCGTGCTCATCGAGGAGCCCAACCCCCGCGGCGACGGGGGCGTGTCCGGTCACTCGGACCGCAACGAGATCGTGCACGTCCAGGCTGGCTCCGGGTTGCGGGTCGGAGACGGCGTCGTGCCCTTGCGGATCGTCCGTGCCTACAAGCACTCGCTCGTGGGCGAGTTCGACCGCGCAGACCAAGGCGTGCATCCGAGCCTTCGCCATCGACTGCCCGTGCTCCCCAGCGAGCCCTGAGGACCTTACGATGCCCCTGATTCTACCCTTCGAGCACCACGTCCCCCGCATTCACCCCGACGCATGGATCGCGCCCAACGCCACGATCATCGGTGACGTCGAGGTGGAAGAAGGGGCGTCGATCTGGTTCGGGGTCGTGCTCCGAGGCGACGTGGGTCCGATCCGGATCGGCGCGGGGTCGAACGTGCAAGACCTGAGCTGCGCGCACACGACCGGCGGCGTCTCGCGCGTGATCGTGGGGCGCAACGTCACAGTCGGTCACGGGTGCGTGCTGCACGGTTGCGAGGTGGGCGACGAGGCGCTGATCGGCATGGGCAGCGTACTGCTCGACAACTCCGCGGTGGGAGAAGGGTCCGTGATCGGCGCGGGGAGCCTGCTGACCGCGCGCACGACCATTCCACCACGTTCTCTCGCGATGGGGCGACCGGCCCGCGTGGTTCGGCCCGTCAACGACGGCGACCGCACCCTCGGGATCGATGGTGCCAGGGTGTACCAGGCCCTCGCGAAGTCCTATCGGGCGGGCTGAGCGACGGCGACATCAAAGCAGGTCCGTGCGCGGCCAGTGCACTGCCATCGACACGCCAACCCAGTGGGACCACGCACCCTCACCGATGGCGGAACGGCGAACACCGTAGAACGGGGTCAGGCGCAGACTGAGGTAATACGCGAGGATTTCGCCCCCCAAGCCCACCTCCCCCCCATCGAGCAGCTGCGTCGAACCCAGCGAAGACATCCCGCGCGACCATCCCAGGTAAGCATCGGTGTGCACTGTCGCACGCAGCGTCCGCTTCCACGGCGCCGTGCTCAACTCGAGCCCCACGCGGCCCCCTGCACCGCGCGCTAGCCTGTCACCCCAGCCCCACTCCGTCGCCCCCTGCTGGTACTCCCCCTCGGAAAATCCACGACGCCAGTACCACTCGACGTAACCAGCACCCCGAAGAGACAGGTGCCGACCCAGCGGGTGCGTCACGCCGATCGCCAGTCTGCCTACGCTCGAAGGGCGGAGTACTTCCTGGCGTTCCACGATGAGCGTTGTCGAAGCCAGCTCCCACAGAACACCGCCGAGCTGCACGGGTGACTCGGGCGCGTCCATCGGTTCGGGAACGAGAAGCTTGGCCGGGCGAGGCATGAAGGGGCACGCAGTCTCCGGCACGCCGACATAGTCGTTCACGAGGGCGCAGAGCGCGGTCTCGACGGCCTCTTCCACACGGCGTCGATTGGCTCGGTTGTCCTCGTCCCCCAGGTGACCGTCTCCCTTCGCGAACCAGATCCCAGCACTTCCCTCTCCCAGGTCCGGTTCAGCCCCCCTCGCTCCGAGCTTCAATCCCTCGGCGTTGTACCGATCATGCACGACCGTGGTGATCTTAGGGTCGCGATCGTCCTGCAACTGGGTGGCTGCATGCCCGGAGGCGTAGGCGTCCTCGAGCAAGTGCATAGCCCTCGCCGCGTTGAAGAGCGCACGGCGAAACGTGTCCTGACAGGACTTCGGATCGAGCCAACGCGCGCGGTAAGCGCGGCTTCTCGCGACCTCGAACGCCTCCTCGAAACCAACGACCACGTCGGGGTGAAAGTGCTCGTCCGCGGTCAACGCCTGCCACGCCTCGTTCGGCTTGTCGTGCTTCAGGGACTCGATTTCGCCGCACGCGAGCCGGCGAAGCGCCGCTGCGTCGTTCTTGTAGTCAATGAGCGCGACTGCGTCAGCGAACCCGAACGGGCAATGCGTGGCCTCCGCGACGAGGGCACACTCGTCCGGCACGCGGTGGGGAAACATGTTGGTGACTCGCCCCGGAAGCCCGGGGAGACCGCAGTGCGCGGAGCACAAGAGCCCCTTCGCGATGCCAATCCTTCGTTGCGTCTCGGACTTCTCCGCGCTCGGAGGTCGCTTCGCGTGAGCGATCTCCGCCATCGACAGCCTCTCGCAGACCGACTGCACGGCGGTGCAAGTCAGTGCCCGATGCTCTACATAGTTCCACGCCCGCGCGGGCGAAACAAACGTGAGGATCGCCATGGCGCCCCCCACCCAGACGAAACAGGGAGGAACGCGATCCAGCAGTGGCTGAGGGCTTCGACTCATGATCACGGTGAGCCTTCAAGGACGGGGGGCGTTCGCCGCACGCAGCACATCCAACAAGTCAGCCAAAGGGATGGCAACACAATTCGGATACCAGAGCCGTCCCGAAAGGGATCCTGCCGCAAGGCTGCCGTACTGCTATTCGTTCGTGACCAACACCTTGCGCGCCCCGCGACGCCCAGCGTGCTCCATGGCCTGCACCGCTTGCGAGAGGGGATACACCGCCTCGACCCACGGGCCAGGGTCCACCCCTCCCGCTTCCAGCATCGCCACGGCCTGACGCACGTCCCCGCATCGTGACCCCACCACCCTCACCTCGTCGATCACCAGCGACGCTAGGTCAATATCGTAAGCACTCCCCACCGTGGTCTTGAGCACGATCGTCCCCCGCGGCGCCACCAGCGTCATCGACGCCGCAAGCCCAGTCCGATTCCCCGAGGCCTCCACCACCGCTTCGAAGCTTCGTTCCATGCCCTGCACGTCCGTTCGCGTCTGCACCCCAAGCGCTTCCGCCAGGGCGAGCTTGTCCGCGTGATGCCCGACCAGCGTCACGTCCAGATCGTGACTGCGAAGCACAGCGCAGAGGAGTAGCCCCAGCTTCCCATCCCCCACCACGGCCACCCTTCGCGTCCCGGGCTCGAGCACATCCAGGACATGAATCGCCGCGGCCAGCGGCTCCGCGAACACCGCGGATCGATCGGAAAGGCCCGCAGGCACCGCCACCAAGTTGCGCTCCGGAATCACCAGCCGCTCGGCCATCGCCCCCGCTCGCCCCGCGATCCCGAGCACCGTGCGCGACGCGCAATGGTGCCCGTCCCTCGTCGTGCAATCCTCACACACCCCACAGCCCGCGTTGATGTCAGCCACCACGCGGACACCCAACCACTTCGGGTCGTCCGACGCCAGCACCTCCCCCACGAACTCGTGGCCAAGCACGCCACGGAACCCCATGTACCCGCGAACGATCTGAAGGTCCGTGTCACATACCCCCGCAACCCGCACCGACACGAGCGCTTCCCCCTCCCCTCGCACCGGCTCGGGAAGGTCCACCCGCACGTTAAGGCTCCCATCGAACACGAGTCCCAGCATGCGCAAAGCCTACCAGGTGCGGTCACAACCTCAACCAGGGGCGGCCCTACCGCGCGACCTCCACCGAACCGCCCCCATCGAGCCCCGCCGCCTTGTCCACCAACCCCAGGAACTCACGGCGATACCCCTGCCCGTCCTGCCCCACGCCCCTCGCCGCCAACTGGCGAACGAGCGCGTAGCTCGCGTCACCCTTGTGCTCGGACCGGCGAAGGATCATGCCGAACGCCGCCACCGAGGAAGCGAACGCAAACTCCCCCGTGAGCTCAGGCTTCACGTCGGTCGTCCGAACCACCGACGACAACAGCTGGCTGTCCTGCGCTGCCGGCGCCTTGTAGCGAAGCTTGATGGTGAGAAGCTCGTCGGTCGACGCCGGGGCGCTCGGCGCCGTGCCCTGGTACCGAAGCGGGTCGACGTTCCCTGCCGGCGACGACACGCCGTGGGGTACCAGTTCGTAGAGCGCCGTGACCGAGTGGCCCGCTCCGATCTCCCCGGCGTCCTTGCGATCGTCGTGGAAATCCTCGGCCCGGAGCATCCGATTCTCGTAACCAATGAGACGATACGACTGCACGAGCCGCGGGTTGAACTCGACCTGAATCTTCACGTCCTTGGCGATGGTCACGAGCGTGGCACCCGCTTGCTCCACGAGAACCTTGCGCGCCTCCGCCAGCGTGTCGATGTACGCGTAGTTCCCGTTGCCCTTGTCGGCCAGCATCTCCATCGTGCTGTCCTTCACGTTCCCCGTCCCGAACCCCAGCACGCTGAGAAACACGCCGCTCTGACGCTCGCGTTCGATCAGCTGCACCAGGTCGTCGTGGCTGGTCACGCCCACGTTGAAGTCACCATCGGTCGCGAGGATCACGCGATTGACCCCTCCCTTGCGGAACTGCGCGCGAGCCGTGCGGTACGCCAGCTCGATGCCTTCCCCACCGTTGGTCGATCCCCCCGCCTCCAGGGACTGCAACGCCTCGAGAATCCGCGCCTTGTTCGCGCCCGACGTCGGGGGAAGCACCATTCCACTGGCCCCTGCGTAGACCACGACGGCCACCGTATCCTGCGCCCCGAGTTGGTCCACGAGCATCCGGAACGCTCCCTTCAGCAGCGGCAGCTTGCGCGGGTCGTTCATGGAGCCCGACACGTCGAAGAGGAACACGAGGTTGCGAGGCGGCATCGCCCCGGGCGGCAGTGCTTTCCCCTGCAGCCCGATCCTCATCAGCTGGTGCCCCGGCTTCCACGGACACGCCGCCACCTCGGTCGAGACCGAGAAGGGCACGTCACCCACCGGCTGTTCGTAGTCGTAGCGGAAGTAGTTCACGAGCTCCTCGATGCGCACAGCACCGCGAGGCGGCAGCGACCCATCCGTCAAAAACCGTCGCACGTTGCTGTAGGAGGCGGTGTCGACGTCGATAGAGAAGGTGGACAAAGGATTGCTGGAGGAATCGAGGAATGGGTTGTCGGAAACCTCGGCGTACTGCTCCGTGTTGAATTCGGCCTGGACCCCTGTTTCCTCCGCTGCCATTTCCGCCCCCGAGGCGCTGAGCGCATAGGACGCAGGATCTCCCATGGGACTCCCAGGGGACGATGGGTACGCCTTCATGGCGCCGCCGCATGCGGGAAGCACCACCGTCGTGATCAGAAGAGCGGCATGGCGAAACGTTCGGATCGTGGCTCGGTTCATCGTGGGTCTCCTTGGCTCTTGAGCAGAACGACGATCCCCGCCCGACCTGACAGTCTGTCGGAAAATGGTCCCGACAAACGCTCATCGCACATCGCCGATTTGGTCCTCGCCCGCGCCACCCGCTACCATGACGGTGTGACCCATCCGCGAACCAGAACCGCCAGGCCCCTTCGCACCCTGCTGTGGCTCGGTCTGTCCGCGACCACGATCACGGCCGCTTCGACCACGGCGACCGCCGTCACCCTCCTGCCCTCCGAGGGCCAGCCCGCCCAAGGGTTGTTCGTCGGGGGCCGCGTCCCCCCGTCCGACCCTTCCCTCGGAACCTGGCTCGAAGAACACCGTCGACGCCTTTCCACCGAACCCGTGACCTTGCTAGACGGCCTCGAAACCTACCAGACCACGCTCGGTGACCTCGGCGTCGAGCTCGATGTGGCCGCTACCATGGAGGCCGCCCTTCGCCCAGGTCGCGAGGCTTCCCTCACCGAGCGCGCTCGCGCCCTGCTCCTGGCTCGTGCGGGCTTCCTCGACACGCCCCTCGCCTACTCCGTGGACTTGCGTCGCGCAGAGGTCGGCATGCGCGCGGTCGCTCAGCGCGTGCGAAAGGAACCCGTCAACGCCCACCTCAACCTCACCGCTCACGCTCGTGTGCCCGACATCCCCGGCGCTGAGCTCGACGTGCAAGCCACGGTCGTGTCCATCATGCATGGGGTCCTCGCAGGCGAGCGGTCCTTTCTCGTGCGCACCAAGGACGTCCGCGCCGACGTGACGGAAGATGACCTGACCGCCGTCGACGTCACCAAGGTGGTGGCGACGTTCGAGACCAAGTTCGCGCTGTGGGGCGATGGACGCGGACGGTCACGCAACATCGAGCTGGCTGCCGCCGTCATCGACGGCATGGTCCTCAAGCCTGGGCAGTCCTTCTCGTTCAACACGGTCGTGGGCCGTCGCACTCTCGAGAAGGGATACGTGTGGGCCCCGGTCATCGTCGGCGACGAGCTGCGCCCCGGCGTGGGAGGCGGTATCTGCCAGGTCGCCAGCACGCTTTACGCCTCCGCCCTGTTCGGAGCGATGCAGATCACGGAACGTTGGGCCCACGGTCGCCCGTCGAGCTACACGCGCATGGGTCTCGACGCCACCGTGGCCTATCCATCCAAGGACCTGCGCTTCGTCAACACGCTCCCCTATTCCGTCATCCTCCACCTCCACTTCCCCGAGAGGGGAAAGCTGCGCGCCGAGATCCTCGGCGGCGAACCCCTTGCCACCGTGAGCTACAAATACGGAGTATCGCGAACGATGCCCTTCGTTCGACGCATCGTCTCCGATCCTTCGCTGGCCCCCGGCACAGCCCGTCGCAAGCAGAAGGGGATCCAAGGCTACTCGGTGGTGTCGATGGTCGAGCTCGACTACGGCACGCGCGTGGACAAACGGACGTACTACTCCGAGTACCGACCTACCCCGGAGATCTTCTGGGTCTCGCCCGATTACGACGCGGCTGCGTTGCCGGAGCTTCCCAAGGGCGCAAAGGGCGTCGAGGAGAAGCTCACGGAGACCGCGCCGGACGGGGACCCGGCTGGGTGATCAGTGGTACGTGGCCGTGAACAGGATGCCCGGCACCATGGGGGTGTACTTCTGCGTGAAGGTCGTGTTCGCCACTTCGCTCTCGTACTTGACGCTCGCGTAGGTAAACCGCCCGGCCACGCCCAGGCTCCACTCCTCGCTCACGAACCATTCGTGCCCCACGCCAGCCGACAACCCGAAGCCCGTAGCGGCCTCGTCCGCGTCGTCGTCCGTCCCTGAAGCAGATGCGTACCCGAGCAGGAGCTCGAAGTGCAATCCAGCGCTGGGGTCCGGGTAGTACTGCACGAAGGGGCCGAGAAGGCTGAGGGACAGGTCGTCGTCCGCATCAGCCTCGATATCCCCCACCTTGATCTTGGGCTTGGACACGACACTCGCGAGAGACCCACCGCCGATCACGAGCCCGTCTGCAGGTGTGCCGCCGAGAAGCAACCCAGCGACAGCGCCCATGCCGCTGATGTCCACGTCGGTGCTCGACGAACCTCCCTCCACGGTGCCTGGCATCATGAGGTAGCCCGCCCCGAGCTCCATTCGCAGGAAAAAGCCGTCGTGCGTTTCCGGCTCGGCAGCGGCGGAAGCGGCAGCGGTCAAACAGGCGAAGCAAGCGGCGGAGGAAATGAGAAGGGACTGAATACGCATCGGACTCTTCCTTTCGGGAAACGAGAAGCAAGGGCTACCAGAGGGCCTGGCACTGCCGTGGTCGATAGCAATCCCTGTACCACAGAGAATCACACCGGCACACACGCGTGAACTTGGGACTGTGCGCCTGACCCGTGACCAGGGTTTCACAACGCGCCGCAGCCGCGCGTTCACGCGCTGCCGTGGCCGGGATCTGGACGTTCCCACGTGAGACCCCTGAGGTCATGGCGACAGACTTCGGAGTGAGCGGAAGGCGCGCGGTCCCACCGGGACTCACGACTGCGCTCCGTCCCGTGGTCGATCCCAGCGAAGACAATGGCGAGGCAAGCCTCACGAGGCCAGACGGACGCCAGCGCTCGAGGATGGCATCGCCTTCCCCATCGCAAAATCGAGGCTTTTTTGGCCGGCATCCTTTGCAAACCACGCCAAGGTTTGGCATAGCACCGCCCATGCGACCGATGCATGGCAGCGTACTCATCCTGCTAGCAGCCGCCGCATGGTCCGCCTTGGGATGCAAAAATGCGAACAAGGGTTCCAGCTCGGCTGCCAGCGCATCCGCACCCGCGATAGCGCCGGAGCCCGCCCAGTCCGCACACCCAGAGGGGGTCGACCTCGAACAGACCGCACAGGACGTCCCCATCCTCGGGGCCAAGGGGCTCTACGTCATGGTGCGCAACCGGCCCGACATGAAGAGCGCCGGCAAGCTCGGCTACCTGCGCCTCGGCGCCATCGTCGAGCGCTCCCCAGACCCCGTCGCCGGCACCGGCTGCAAGGGCGGGTGGTACAAGCTCGAGCCCCAAGGCTACGCCTGCCTCGATGCCGACGGCACCCTCGACCGCGACCACCCCATCTTGCGCGCAGCCAACCGTCGCCCCGAGCTCGAGAAGCCCATGCCCTACGCCTACGGCTTCGTGCGCGCCGTCCTGCCCTTGTACCTCCGCGTCCCTACCGAGAAAGAACAGTTCGAGTCGGAGTTCCAACTCAAAGAGCACCTCGAGTGGTGGGAAAGCGAAGGCAAGAAGATCAACGCCGCCCTCCCCCTCGGCTCCAACGACGTCTTCATCGATTCCATGGGCGTACCCGACGACACCAGGCGCGTCGCCAAGCTCAGCACCGAACTGGGCGACGGCGAGCGCTTCGGCGGCAAGACCAGCGACGACCCCATCCCGTGGTGGCTCGAGGGGGGACGCAAGATCCCCAACATCGCCAAGTTCCAGGTCCCCGAGTACGCGGTGTTCGCCGACCGCGCCCGACGTTTCTCCGGGCTCACCTTCGTCGGGTCGTTTCCCACGGGCCCCGAATCCTTGCACCGTCGCTTCGCCATCACCGAGGACCTGCGCCTCGCCCCTACCACGAAGGTCAAGCCCGACGCAGGCCCCACCTTCCACGGGGTCGTGGTCGACGCAAAGCGGCCCCTGCCGTTCGCCTGGGTCAAGAGCCGTGACGCCAAGCGCTACCGCATCGACGGCACGAACGTGCGCGCGTACAAGCAGCGCGCCGAGTACCGTGAGATCGTTCAGCTCACCGGCAAGAAGCAGTTCCTGGACAAGCGTCTCTACTACGAGACGGACGCGGGCAAGTGGGTTCGCTCACGGGACATCGCGATCGCCGCCGCCCCCACGGAGATGCCGAAAGCCGCAAAGGACGGCGAGAAGTGGATCGACATCTCGATCCGGCAGCAAGTGTTGACCTTGTGGGAGGGGACCACCCCCGTGTACGCCACCCTCGTGTCCACCGGCCAGGACATGCTCGGCGACCCCAAGACCACCAAGTCCACCGTGCTCGGCACGTTCCGGATCGAGAGCAAGCACGTCACCACGCACATGGATTCCAACGAGGGCCTCACCCGCGACACCGGCGACCCCGAATACGGAAAGACCAAGCGACGCGGCCAGGGCACGTTCCTCCTCCAGCACGTGCCTTGGGTGCAGTACTTCAAAGGAAGCTACGCCCTGCACGCCACCTACTGGCACGACGTTTTTGGCACCGCTCGCTCTCACGGTTGCGTCAACCTCACGCCCATCGACGCGCACCGCATCTTCTTCTGGACCCATCCCAACCTGCCCAGAGGCTGGCACGGCGTGTATCCCGCCAAGGCGGAGGAGGGCACCGTCGTGTACATCCACGAGTAGGTGTTGCCCCTGAACCGCTCACCAGGCGCGTCGTTCCACGCCACACATCTTGGCCTCGAATTGCCCCGACAGCGTGAACCGCCACTCCGCGTCGTCGTTCGGATTGTCCGCCCCGAGCCGTCCCCTCACCACACCGCCTTCCTGCAGGTCGATCGAATCGATCTGAACCCAACCCGCGCCGTGCGCAGCTTGCACGCTTCGCTCCGAGAACTGAAACATCCGCATCTGCATCTGCCACTCCGCAGGCAAGGCCGCCCCTTGGAAGTACTTGCCAGCCCTCCCCGCCCCAACCTCCGCACCAAACAGGTACGGCGTCGCGCTGCGCGTGGTGTGGCAAACCACGTCCCCCTCGAACCCCTTGAGCATCACGATCGGCGACCCGTACCCGTCGTCGCGCACGTACGCGAGCATCGACGTCAACCTCACGGCGCGCCCAGCTACCGTGCCTGACACGGGCGACTCCCCCATGGGAAGGGCACGAACCGAAGGGACCGTAGCGCGGTTGTTGCACACGCGCGCGGTGAATACTCCTTCGGAGGCGTAGGACGGGGCGTCGGGGTCAGTAGCGGTACGGAAGCGGAAGCTGAGGAACCCGCGGACGGTGTCGTCGTGCTCGGGCCGGAAGGGCTCGATGCGAACGGTGACGTGACCCGGGGGAATGCGGCTGACGCCCCCGGCGCCGTGCAGCCGGACTTCGAGGGGAATGTCCTGCCCCGCGAAGAAGTCGTTCCTGGGGCCGGAAGGGATGGTCATCTGAATACCGAGGTCGCTCTCCACAAGCCTCGCGCTGTCGCAGCGAGCCTCGCGATCGAGCAGGGTCACGGTCAACCAGTGCGGATGAAGGGAGATGAGCGCGGAGCGCGCGAGGAAGGGACGTTGGGACCAGAGCCCGTGAAGGGCATCTTCTGCGGGCTCTTGGGCAGCGACAGGAACGGGGCCCAGCGTGGGGACGGCCGAAGCGGACGCGGGCGATGGCTGTCCCGATACGGACTCTCCTTTTCGACAGCCTGAGCACCCCACGCTGTGCAGCGAGGCCACGGCCACCACGAACGCCAACACCCGGGGTCTCACGTGCGAACCTGCACCGCCCCCGGCAGCACCCGTGCCGTGATCGGAAGCATTCCTGGCGTCTCCCCGTCCATGTCGAGCAGCACCCGCTGGCTCTTGCGCGCGGGAGTCGCCTCCACCAGCACCCCGCGCATGCTGGCCACCTTGGGATGTGCGAGGTGTGTCCCCTCGTAAATTTTGCCGGATAGGGATAGCGCTTCCACACGGCTCATGTCACCCAGGCTCACCACGTCGAGCAAGCCGTCCGAGGGGTCCGCCTTCGGAGCAACCATCATGCCCCCGCCAAAGTACCGCCCGTTGGCCAGCGCCACGTTGAACACAGGGCCGTCGACGAAGGTGGTCCCATCGACCACCACGCGGACCTGTTCGTTTCGGTACTGCAGCATGGCCCGCACGCTCCCAAGGAAGAACGATGTCTTGCCACCGAGCCACTTCGGCGTTTCGTTGACGAGCTTGTCTGTGACGCCTCCGATTCCGAAGGAGGTGATGTTGATGAAGGCCTTGGTGACCTCTCGCCCGTCGAAGTCCGTGAGCCGCAAGGCTACGACGTCGATGCTGCGCTGGCTTCCAGCACGCAGCTTGGAGACGGCTTCGATCAGGTCACCGGACAGTCCGAGGGTGCGCTTGAAGTCTCCGCCGGTTCCCATGGGGAGGATCGCAAGGTCGGGCCCTTCGCGCGCGTCGCCGTGTTCGTCCACGTACGCCTGAACCACCTCGTTGAGCGTACCGTCGCCGCCCACGACCGCGAGCAGGTCGACTCCATCGTCGAAGGAGCCGCGGGCAATGCGCGTCGCGTCGCCAGGCCCCGCGGTTCGGGCGATCTCGAAGGAGAGGTCAGCTCGATGCATCGCGTCGACCAGGTCGGGCAGCCGGCGCGTTGCGGCTCCCCCGCCTGCGCGCGGGTTGAACACGAGCCTGACACGAGGGTCCGTCATCAGGACACCGAGCCTATCGCGGACGCCGTCCGAGCGGCAGGGGATTCTCCCCCGCGAGGATCTTCCGTTCAGTCCGTCACGGCCCGGAGAGCGCAGAACCACGTCGATTCGCGGACTTTCCCCGATCTGGGGGGGGTTAGGGAAGGTCCGTCGAACCCGCCCTTTCATCTAGCGGTTTCCCCGCGGAATCGTGGCGGTGTATCCTGGGGGAGGTCCACGAGAGGACCGTGCGTCGGCGCCGGCGCGCCGGCAACCGAAAGGAGAGGCACATCTGCATGTCGACCGAGGATGCTCGCAAGCTGTTCGTCGCGGGCTTGCCCGATACCATCACCGAGGACGTTCTCCGTCAGCTCTTCGAAGCGACCGGAGGAACGGTCATGGATGTGAGCATTCCTCGAGACCGGGCCACGGGGAAGCCACGTGGGTTCGGCTTCGTGACCATGTCCGGATCGGAGCAAGCAGAAGCAGCGCGAGATGCGCTCGATGGGTCCGTGCAGGCAGGACGCTCGATCTCCGTGCGCCCCTTCCAAGCCGAAGCCCCCAAGCGATCAGAAGGACCTCGCCTCACCCAACCTCCGATCAGCCAAGACCGGACCCTGTACGTCGGAAACCTCCCCTACGACTGCACCGAAGAAAAGCTCGACGCGTTGTTCCAGACGCTGGGCGTCGAAGGTGTGGCCCGGATCAACTTGCCCGTCGGGGCAGACGGACGCCGGCGCGGCTTCGGCTTCGTGAACATGGAGAGCGGAGAAGCCGCCGTCGATGCGTTGACGAAGCTGCAGACCGCGGAGATGAACGGTCGGCGGCTCATCATCAACATCGCGCATCCCAAAGGAGACCGGCCTGCGCGGCCGGAGCGTTTCGATGGGCCTCGTCCCATGGGGGGCCCGCGGCCAGGAGGCGGACCCGACCCCGGCGACTTCGAGTTCATGCCGCCTCCCCCCCCGCTGGACGCCCCACGCCGAACCCACGAGGATCGCAAGCGTCCCAAGCTGGAAGCCGAAAAGGCCAAGGGCCCGGGACGACCCAAGACGAAGGAGAAGCGGCGTTCGGGACGACGGCGCGGCGGTTTCTCCGACGACTTCGAAGACGAGTAACCTTTCGCCGCACACCGTGGGCATGCTCCTCCTTGACTTGCGACGGCACGGGCATATAACGCGCGCCCTGCGTGTTGTCGTTCCGATCACGGACTGAATTGAGTTTCCGCCCCCACCCTTGGTGGGGAACGTCGTCTTTCGTCTCTCGCAGAGTCGGGCCCCGGCACACCCCTTGTCTGAACGCACGAGCAGCCTTCCGATGGCCCGATTTGCCTTGCCCAGGGTCGCGTGTTACGAGACCCGCCCAGACGTGCAAGTGTCTCGATACCCTGCTCGAGCGGAGCTTGCCCACCACTTCCCTTGCTTCTGGACCCTTCGGATGACGGATTCGTCAACCTCGTCCGCCCGATTCTGTTCAAACGATTGCATGCCATGAGCCATCGCCGGACCGCAGAGGCTACGAGATGATCTTCGATTGGCTCTACGGCCTCTTCTCCAACGACCTTGCCATCGACCTCGGCACGGCAACGACGCTGATCTACGTGCGGGGCAAGGGGATCGTCTCCTGCGAGCCCTCCGTGGTCGCCGTCCAGCAAGACAGCCGCGGTGCCAAGAAGGTGCTGGCCGTCGGACGCGAGGCCAAGGAGATGCTCGGCCGCACCCCGGGGAACATCCAGGCAGTCCGCCCCCTGCGCGATGGGGTCATCGCCGACTTCGAGATCACCGAGGCCATGCTGCGCTGGTTCATCGCCCGCGCCACCACTCGGCGCACGCTCGTCAAGCCGCGAATCATCATCTGTGTGCCCTTCGGGATCACCGAGGTCGAGAAGCGTGCCGTCAAGGAGAGCGCCGAAGGAGCGGGTGCCCGCGAGGTCTACCTCATCGAAGAACCGATGGCCGCCGCCATCGGTGCGGGCTTGCCCATCACCGAGCCCAGCGGAAACATGGTCGTCGACATCGGCGGAGGAACCACCGAAGTCGCCGTCATCTCCCTCGCCGGCATCGTCTACTCCCAGTCCGTTCGCGTCGGCGGCGACAAGATGGATGAGTCCATCGTCGCCTACATGAAGCGCAAGTACAACCTCGCCATCGGGGAGCAAACCGCCGAGCGCATCAAGATGACCATCGGCAACGCCTATCCCCTCGAGCAGCAATCCACGATGGAAGTCAAAGGCCGCGACATGGTCGCAGGCGTCCCCAAGACCATCGTCGTCCACTCCGACGAGATCCGGGAAGCCCTCAGCGAGCCCATCAACGCCATCGTCGAAGCTGTCCTCGTCGCCCTCGAACGCACTCCCCCCGAACTCGCGGCCGATATCGTCGACAAAGGCATCGTCCTCACCGGCGGAGGATCCCTGCTCAAGAACCTCGACGTCCTCCTTCGGGAGGAAACCGGCCTGCCCGTCATGGTCTGCGACGACCCCATCTCCGCGGTCGTGCTAGGAAGTGGCAAAGCCCTCGACCACATGGAACTCCTCAAGGAGGTCACGATCGGCTAGCGGACGCGGCCCGATCGCGACCGGAGCAACACGATCGTGAACTCCCTTCGGCGCTATCGCGACGCAGTCATCGTCGTCATCCTCCTGGCGGTGCCCTTCTTCTTTCTGCGCGCGAACGTGCGCGACCCGCGCGCGCTCAACCCGCTCGACCGCGCCATCATCCGCGTATCCACCCCCTTTCAGTACGCTGCGTCCCTGCTCGCCCGCGGCATCTCGTCCATCGTCGGCGACTACGTCTATCTCGTCGACGTCAAGGCCGACAACCGTCAACTCGCATACGAAAACGCGCGGCTCAACGCCCGCGTCCGGCACCTCGAACAACTCGAGATCGAAAACGCCCGCCTCAAAAAGCTCCTCGACCTCCGAAGCTCCCTACCCGCCGACATCGTCTCCGCTCACGTCGTGTCCAAGGACACCACCGAGTTCTTTCGCGTTGCCCGCGTCACCCTCGACCGAAGCGCACGCAACATCCGGCCCAACATGCCCGTCCTCGCCCTCGACGGCGTCGTCGGAACCGTCCACCGCGTCGCCGGAGACACCATCGACGTCCTGCTCACCGTCGACTCCGGCAGCGGCATCGACGTCGTCGTGGAACGCACCGGCGCTCGCGGCATCGTCCGCGGAACAGGGGACCGCTCCCGCTACGCCTGCCGAGTGGAGTACGTCCAGCGCACCGACGAGGTCGCCGTCGGCGACCTGTTGCTCACCAGCGGCGTCGGAAAGCGGTTCCCCAAAGGCCTGCCCGTGGCCCGCGTCACCGAAGTCGTCCGACGAGACTTCGGGATCTACCAGACCGTCGAGGCGACCCCTGCGGTCGACCTGTCACGCCTCGACAACGTCCTCATCGTCACTTCGATGGAGCCCGAAAAGGGCGCCGACGAAACACCCACCCCCTGACCATGCGCAACACCGCACTCCTGCTCATCGGCCTGGGCCTTCTGTTCGTTCAGTCTTCCCTGTTCTGGCTCCTGGGATGGGTGCCCCTCTCCGGCTTGACCCCATCGCTCATCCTCCCCCTGCTCGTCTTCATGGGCGTGCATGAGTACTCCCTGTCGCGAGGTGCTGCCCTTGCTTGCGTCATGGGCTACGGCCTCGACCTGCTCGCCTCCGCTCCCGTCGGCCTGTTCACCTTCGTCTCCGTCGCCACCTTCGTGCTCGCCCGAGCCGCAGGCGTTCGCCTCGCCGCGCAGCACATCATCACCCAGGTCCCCCTCGCCTTCGTCTTCTCCGTCGTGCAAAGCGTGATGGTGCTCGTCTTGCTCGCCATCTTCGGTGCCAACCCCCACGGTGCACGCGAGATGCTCGACCTCGTGCTGCCCCACGCCATCGGGACCGCGCTGTTCTCCCCCATCGTCTTCCGCCTCGCGGCCAAGCTGCATCAGGCAACGGGCGCCCTGCCCCGCGCGGAGCGAACACCGACATGAGCTTGCTCGTTTCTCGCACGGACATCGCCGAGTTCCGGCGCAGGCCACGCTGGCTCGCCCTCGGCGTCATCCTCGGCTTCCTCATCATCACCGTCCGACTCTTCGTCCTGCAGGTCCTCGACTCCGACAAATACAAAGCTCTCGCGCGGGAAAACGTCATCCGAAAAACCACGCTCGCCACCACCCGCGGCGTCATCCGTGACCGCTTCGGTCGCGTCCTCGCCGCCAGCCGCCCCTCCTACAACGTCTACTGCGTCCCCTCCCGCCTCGACATGAACGAGGTCTGGCCAAAGCTCGTCGACTTCATGCAAATCCCGGACGCCGAGCGCGACCAACTCGCACAGCGAATCGAGAAGCTCCGAGCTGGACCCCGAAAGGATTGGCAAATCCTCCTCAAGGAGGACGTCTCGCGCGACACCGTCGCCATCCTCGACACCCATAGCGGAGACCTGCGCGGCATCGAAGTCGTCCCCACTCCTGTCCGTTACTACCCCTTCAAGGAAATGGGCGCCCAGGTCCTCGGCTACATGTCCGAGGTCGATGGAGACCTGCTCATGCGCCTTCGCAGCATCGGATACATGGAAGGCGACCGCAGAGGCGCCGCCGGCGTGGAGCGTGGTTGGGAAAGCTACATGCGCGGACGCCGTGGCTGGGAGAAAGTCGTCGTCGATGCGCGAGGGCGCAGGCACTCCACCGCCGAAGCCGCCCAACTCGTCGACGACCCTAAGCGACGGGACCCCGTTCCCGGACGAGACATCCGGCTCACCGTGGACCTGGACATTCAGCAGGCCATCCACGCGGCCATGCGGGCCCACCTCGCAGGCGCGGCCGTCGTCGTCGAGGTGCGAACCGGGCGCATCCTCGGCATGGTGTCCAAGCCATCCTATGACCCGAACGATCTGTCCGGAGGCAATGGGAAGGCAGCCCTTCGCTCGGCCTACAAGCGCGCCCTGACCGACCCCCTCCGGCCCATGCTCGACAAGACCATGAGCGGCGCCTACCCACCTGGCTCGACCTTCAAGCCCTTCACGGCGCTCGCAGCCCTCAACGAACGCCTCCTCGACATCCGCCAGGGGTATCGGTGCCCCGGCTTCTACCAGTTCGGCAACCGCGTGTTCAAGTGCACCCACGTGCACGGCAACGTGGACCTGCACAAGTCGATCGTAGAGTCCTGCAACGTCTACTACTACCAACTCGGTGAGCGCATCGGCATGGACCGCATCGCCAAGGTCGGTCTGGACTTCGGCTTCGGTCAGAAGACGGGCCTGGGCACCAACCCCGAGGCCGCCGGCCGCATGCCCACACGCGCGTGGTACGCGCAGCACTACCGCCAGTTCCGGCAAGGCTTCACCCTCAATGCCGCCATCGGACAAGGCGCTACCACCGTCTCCGTCCTGCAGCTGACCCTCGCCTACGCCGCCCTCGCCAACGGCGGCACCCTCTACGAACCCCAGATCGTCCGCGCCGTCGAGACCGCCGACGGCATGGTCGTCCAGGACTTCTCGCCCCGTGTGCGACGTCGCGTGACCGCACGGCCAGAAGACCTGGAGCTTCTTCGCAAAGCGCTGTGGGGCGTCGTCAACTCCGACCACGGCACCGCCTACCGGGAACGACTCCCCGGCATCGACGTCGCAGGCAAGACAGGCACCGCACAGGTTTCGCACCGAACGGTCAAGACCGGCGACGACACCAGGATCTGGTTCTTCAACCGGGACCACGCGTGGTTTTCTGGCTACGCCCCCGCCGCTGCACCCGAGATCGCCCTCGTTGTCATCATCGAACACGGCGGAGCAGGCGGCAAGCACGCTGCCCCCGTCGTCTTTCAGGTCGTTCGGGCGTACGAACAGCTCAAGGCGGAACGCGCAGCGAAGGGCAGCACGGACACCAAGCCAGGCGCGGGGACCCCATGAGTCTGCAGCTAGGCAACCAGGGCCTCCAGACCAGAGACCGTTTCGACTGGCCCCTTTTCATCTGCGCCGCACTCATCGCCGTGGTCGGCATCGTCAACCTCTACAGCGCGACGAGCGTCTACGGCGCCTCCCGCGGCGAGCTATACCTCAACCAGGTCTACTGGCTCGTAGCTGGCGGCATCCTCGCCATCATGGTCGCCTCCCTCGACTACCGCTACTTCGAGCAAGCAGGGTACGTCATCTATGCCGTCGGCGTCCTGCTCCTCATCATCGTCCTCATCCTCGGAAAGGACATCCGCGGCTCCGCTCGATGGATCAACATAGGCTCCTTCGGCTTCCAGCCGAGCGAGTTCATGAAGCTCGCCCTCACCATCGCCCTCGCCAAGTACCTGCACAACGACCCCAAGTCCGAAGCTCGCACCCTGCGAGACCTCGTCATTCCTACCCTCCTTACCCTCCTGCCCGTCGTGCTCGTCCAGCAACAACCCGACCTTGGTACGTCCATCATCCTCGGACTCATCTTCGGTTCCATCGTCGGACTGACCCGCGTCCACTGGAAGACCGCCGTCTTCAGCCTCACGACCGTCTCGACCATCGCTGTCCTCATGTGGAACTTCGGCCTCAAGGAATACCAACGCGGTCGTATCACCGCCTTCATGAACCCCGAAGCCGACATCCGCGGCGTGGGCTGGCACGCCCACCACGCACGCATCGCCGTCGGCAATGGCGGCCTCACCGGTCAGGGCTACATGAAGGGCACCCAAAACCAGTACCTCTTCCTCCCAGACCAGTACACCGACTTCCCCTTCCCGGTCTTCGCCGAAGACTGGGGATTCCTCGGCTGCCTCGCCCTGCTCGGCCTCTACGTCTTCCTCATCCTCTGGTCCGTCCGCATCGCCGCCCAAGCCCGCGACCGCTTCGGTGCCGTCGTCGCCGTCGGGGTCGGCGCCATGCTCTTCTGGCACACCATCTTCAACCTCGGCATGGTCCTCGGCTTGCTCCCCGTCGTAGGCGTCACGTTGCCGCTGTTCTCCTATGGCGGCTCGTCCGTCATCACCATCCTCATTGGCCTCGGTTTGCTCATGAACGTCTCGCTCCGCCGATTCTCGGGCACCACCCTCCAGGGCCCGCGACGGCTTCTGTGACGTCTCGCCAAGGAAGTTTCGGAAGCCCGCTTGTGCGAGTCCGGGCAGGCTTCTACAATTGAGACCATGTGGCATCGTGCGCGCGGGGTGTGGCTATCTTGTGCGTTGGCTGTCGGTTGCGGATCGCTCTGTTGCGCACGGACCGTCCACGACACGGAGGAGCTCCCCCCGGCCGCCGGGGCGAGCGCCGGGACCACGGGAACAGGTGGAGCCTCGGGGACCGCAGGGCAGAACACCGGAGGCTCCAGCGTCGGGGGCACGGCGAATGACAGCGGGGTCGATGCGGACGGCGACGCGGGCGCGAGTGGCACAGGGGGCACAGGCGGCGACAGCGGCGCGTCCGGCGCCGGTGGGGCTGCAGGGACCGGCGGAACAGCGGGAGCGGGGGGGACCGGAGGCACCGGCGGCACGGGCGGGACCGGAGGCACGGGCGGCACGGGCGGGGCCGGAGGCACAGGCGGCACGGGCGGGGCTGGCGGCACGGGCGGCACGGGCGGGGCCACGGGCGGGTCCGGCGGGGTTGCGATGACGTGCCCTTCCCCAGGGGACGTGTGCGGGTCCAAGGAGTGCTGCAACCTCACTTGCAAGATTGGCGGCTTCGTCCCCCTAGGGAGCTTCGAAGGTTGCTGCGCGGATTCCCTGATCGGACTGTGCGGGGTCATCGAAGAGGATGCTGACGGCGGGACATCGTGCACCCTCATGAACCTCTTCCTCAACGCCTATCCGGGGATCAACTGCACGCCAGAATGACACTGGATGTTTCCGTGACGGGCGGCCCCGGGGGATGGGCGTTTCAACCAAGCTCGCAAAGTACAGAGATCGGCCTGAAAGGACCTTGATCGGTCTATTTGCACAGGTCGTGGCGTGTGGTAGGTTGCGTGAAGAGCTGGTTCGGATGGTTGGTCCGGCCAGGTGCCGCCTTAGGAGAAGTGCCCCGATGAAACGCTCCCCAGGGTTCAAGCAATTGCTTTTGATCGCGTGCGGTGTGGTGGTTGCAGGTTCGGTATTTCCGCTGGCCTGCGCCTCTCCCGAAGCGGACCTTGATACGAACCCGGGTACGGGGGGCTCCGACGCCGGGACGGACGCCGACAGCGGCGGTTCGGGCGGTACGGGCGGCACGGCAGGTACGGGCGGCACGGCAGGCACCGGCGGCACGGCAGGCACCGGCGGCACGGCAGGCACGGGAGGCACGGCAGGCACGGGCGGTTACGCGGGCACGGGCGGCTACGCGGGCACCGGCGGCTACGCGGGCACGGGGGGCGGAACCGGCGGCGGCGGAACCGGCGGAGGCACAGGCGGCGGCGGTGCAGGCGGCGGCACAGGCGGCGGCACAGGCGGCTCCATGGCCTATACCGGAACGCAATCCGACCTCAGTGCCGAGTGCGATGGCGTCTGGGCCTTCGGCACCTGCCTGTTCTGATCCCTCCCTCTCCCTCTCCCTTCAGCACCCGACACCTCGTCATGCGCGGTCGACGTCCTCGCACGAGGGCCTCGTCCCCACCGTGGATGAGCCGCGATGCGAGGCGTTGCTCATGCACAGACCCAACCGCACGGCAAGCAAAAGCTGAACGCTCTACTTTTTATTTCTGAAGGATGCGGGGCAAGGGAAGGCGGGGGGCCGGTCAGCCATCAACCGCAAAAAGCTCTTCGATATCCGTCCGGGTGAGCTTCTTCGCCCCTCCCTCGTCCTCGCTGAGGACCGCGGACACCAACTCCCGCTTCTTGGCCTTGAGCTGGAGGATCTTCTCTTCGATCGTCCCCTCCGCCATCAGCCGGTAGGTCGTCACCACTCGCGTCTGACCGATCCGATGCGCCCGGTCGGTAGCCTGATCCTCGACCGCTGGGTTCCACCAGGGGTCGAAGTGGATCACCGTGTCCGCCGCCGTCAGGTTCAGCCCCGTCCCTCCCGCCTTCAGGCTGATGAGGAACACCGTAACGGTCGGGTCCATCTGGAAGCGCTCGACGGCCGCGGTGCGATCCTTGGTCGAGCCGTCCAAGTACTCGTACTTGACGGAATCACCGTCCAGGACCTTGCGGATGAGGTGCAGCATCGTCACAAACTGCGAGAACACGAGGACCTTGTGGCCACCGGCCACGCACTCCTCGACCAGCTCGCGCAGCGCCATGAGCTTTCCAGAGTCTTCGTCCGTGAACTGGCGCGGCAACCCGAGCAGCCGAGGGTCGCACGCCGCCTGCCGCAGACGCGTCAACCCTGCCAGGATGTGGATCTGGCTCTTGGCGAGCCCCTGACGCTCCACCTCGCCCATGACCTGCGCACGCACCTCGCGCGCGACCTGTGCGTAGATGGCCCGCTGATCCCCGGCAAGCTCGCAGATCCGGTCGGTCTCGATCTTCTCCGGCAGGTCTTGCGCCACTTCGAGCTTCGTTCGACGCAGAATGAACGGGTGGATGATCGCCCGGAGTCGAATGGCGGACTTCGAATCCCCCTGGTCGATCGGACGGCTGAACTTCTCCTCGAACTTGTTCAGGGGCCCGAGCAAGCCGGGGCTGACGTAATCGAAGATGGACCAGATCTCCGACAAGCGGTTCTCGATCGGAGTGCCGGTCAACGCCAGACGTCGGTCCGCCTTGATGCGCTTGGCGGCCTGCGCCGTGGCGCTCGCCGGGTTCTTGATTTGCTGGGCCTCGTCGAGCACGCAGTAGGTGAAGTCCAGGGACTGCAGCAGCTCTGCATCGCGCCGCAGCAGAGCGTAGCTGGTGATCACGACCTCCGCGGTCTTCAGCTCGTCCTCCTGCTGCTTGCGTTCAGCGCCGTGCCACACCATGACCTTGAGCGATGGCGCGAATCGGTTGATCTCCCGCTCCCAGTTGCCCACGACGCTCGTCGGGGCCACGACCAGACACGAGATCTTCTCCTGCTCGGCCTTGACCAACAAGAACAGGGCGATCGCTTGAAGCGTTTTGCCCAGGCCCATATCGTCGGCAAGCACGCCGCCCGAAGCGATGTCGTGAATGAACTTGAGCCAGGAGATCCCTTGCTCCTGGTAGGGACGCAGCTTCGCTTTGAGGTTGCGTGGCTTGCGCACGACGGCGATCGAATCGATGCTCGCGAGGCGCTCGAACATCTTCTTCGCGGCGGGCGTGGAGGAGCACTTGCCGACGGAGGCGAGGAGATCCTCGAGTTCCTTGACACGTCCGGCCTGCGCCAAGGGGAGCTTCCCTCCCTTCGCCGCGGTCATGAGTTCGATTTCCCGGTCGAGAACGGCCTGGATTTGCTGACGGTTGATGGACGCGTAGGAGCCGTCTTCCATCTTCACGTACTTCTGCCCGGAGGCGAGACAGCGACCGATCTCCTCGCGTGAGACGCCTACCCCCTCGGCTTCGAAGCCAAGCTTCACGGATAGCCAATCGACGCCGGAAGAGATGCGCCCGAAGGGCGTGATGTGGGCCGTCCGCACCTGGGTATCGACCAGGTCGTCGGGCACGTACAAACTCCAGGTCTCGGGCAAGGCTCCAAGACCTTCCGACCAGAACTGGATCGCGTTGTCGCCCTTTGCCACGAAGTAGTCGCCCGACTCGTGAGGCGTCAGTCCCAGGTCAAGTAGCTTCTGCACCGCGTCCTGCTGGGCGGGAATGTCAGCGCGAATGCAGCGGATGCGCCCTCGTGATTCGGGGCTGGGTGGCTGGATCAGCACAGGGGGTCCGAGCCCCGAGGCACGCACCGGGTTCTCTATGTCGCCGTAGCCCGCGAACAGAAACACCTCGGCATTGACGAGGTCGCCCTGCGCGTTCATCCGGAACGAAGGCTCCATGTCGAGAACCTGGGCGACTCCGTCGAGGTCCGGCAACTCCGCGCCCACTTCCGTGGCGATCCGCGGGAGCCCAGCCATGATCAGCTCCGCCACGCTCGAGATCGGTTCGGCGATGGTCGGAGACCGAACCAGGCGTCGGAGAGCTGCGGGAGAGACGCGACGGTGCAACGGATGCGCCGTCCCCGTCGACGTGTCGATCTGCCAGCCAGGAGCGCCCTCGAACCACCCCCCTTGGGACAAGGAGAAGCGACGACGATCGCTCGACCGCTCGAAGCTTGCCTTGACGACGAGGGCATCACTCCCTGCCAACTCGAGCTCAAACCGAGGGACCAGGGGGTCATCGACGAAACGCAGTTGCATGAGCGCGGGCTCGAGCAGCACGCGTCGCTCCCGAAGCAAGGGCAACAGCTCGGCAACATCCTCGCCACGCACGTCGACCGCAGGATGCCTGGGATTGCCGCTCTCGAACCGGGCGAGCAACCGCAGGGGGTCGCGGTCTGGAGATGGCTGCAGCGCTTGCCACGCGAGGGCTTGGGACGGGAGCAACGGGACACGGGCCTCCGTGTCGAGCACCGTGACGGTGATGGCGCCTTGTCGAACGTGGATCCGGTACTCGAGCGCGCGCGGGAGCGTCTGCCCCGCGGGAGGAAGCCACGCACCGATGCCCGTCGAGCTGGCCACTGCATCGGGCTCGGGCACGGATCCGAGCTGAGGCGGAAGCGCGTGCATGGCTGTGGGGCGTCGCCGCCTGTCGCGTCGACGGCTCTTGCCTTCGGTCGACACGGTCGTCGCGGGCGCATTCTGGGGGGTGGACGGAGCAGGTCTTCGAGGCATTGACCCTCGTGCTTGGTCTCGGACTGTGATGAGCAGCGCGGCGACGTGCTTGCAGTGCTGCCCAGCCTTGGCGAAGGCTGGGCACGTGCAGTTGGATTGGATTCCGGAGGCCGTCAGCGCGACGTTGACGACGTAGGGTTCGGTATCCGAGCCACGAACGCGTCCGCTCGCGACGGCCTCACCCACGTCGACCCCATCGACGACCTTGCGCCTGGCGTAGTCGAGGCCCCGGAGGAATGTTCGTGCGCCGAGGAGGCGACGCAGGCCACGGTCACTAAGGGTGGATAGTGCATCCGAAAGAGACGACAAAGTACGCCTCCCGTGCGGGAGAGCCCGTCTGTCAAGCTCGGAAACGGGCTGTTGATCAGAAGAGGAGCGCTGCGAGCGCCAACGCCGCCGTGGCGAGCAACTTCACGGAAGCGTGGATACAAGGCCCCACCAGGGATTGAAGGGGCCTCCCCAGGGTGTCACCCTCGTCCGGAGCGCTAACGGGGGCATTGTTGGCCCATTTGTCCCCTACGTCAACTGGCTTGTCGCATGCGGGGGGGGTTCGGTGGAAATCATGCGACGATTCTCCAGCGAAAGAAGTGCCCAGAGACAACAGGAGGCCCATCAGGGACGCACCAAGGATCAGCCCCACGGTGGCGATGGCTACGACCCCTGGGCGTGTCGTCCAGAACAGCGCGGCCCAGAGCATGGCCGGCACGGTTGTCAACAAGACCAGAGAGGGAATGCCCTGACGGGCAGACTCCTGGAGGGACGCGCTCACGTGGGGAGCGAGGACCAATGGCTGCGCGGTAGGGGTCTCCGAAGACAGACGCAGCAGCACGCCAAGCGTGGCCGCGAAAGCACGCAAGCTTGCGCCGATTTGCCATGTCACGAGCACAGCACCGACGAGCGACGCGCACAGCACCGTCAAGACGGCACTGAGATCCCACGCGGGAGCGTCGGTCAACGTGCGATGAGCGAAGGCCGCGCATGCCACCCAGCCAGCTACAGTAGCGCAGGCGGAAGCGTGCGTTCGCAGTCCGCGCCCCGCATCCACCGAAGAGGCCAGTTGTTGCTCGCACGCTCCCGCGGCGTCGCCGACACTCTTCAAGTGACAGCGAGCCATGGCTTCGAAGGCCGCGACCGCGAGCAGGAACGGGGCAGGCGCGAGCAACCCGAGCACGGCGAAGGCCATCCCCACCCCGGCCTGTTCTTCGGTTCCCATGCTTCGCCCCAGAAGATGACCGCCAGCAGCAACGCCAGCCACGACGACACCGAGCAGCGCGGCGCGTTCGAGGTTTCCACCCCATCGCTCCAGCGTCGTCTGCGCCGAGCGACGATGCCCGCGCGTAGACCACCGGTCCGTCCATAGCATGGCGATCGCGCCCAGCAGACCGATCGCGGATGCCGTCGCCAAGCGCCACCCATCGTGACCGAACAGCCAGTGAGAAAGGCCTGCAAAGGTGGCCGCACTCAGGGCGAACGTAACCCATAGACCTCGGTCGAGGGCGCGAGCCCCGGCTTCGGTGGCATCGGCTCGCACGACGAGGATGCCCACACCGGACGCGAGCAAGCCGAGCGCGCCAGCGACGAGTGGGGCGAGGGGCAAGGACGAAGCGAGGCTCGTCGCGCCGGCGCAGATCGCGGTGGTGGCGGCGAGGACGGTGGCGATGGACGAGAGGGTGTCGGCGACGCGTGTGACGGGCACGTCGAGGTGGAGGTGCACGAGAGACGGGCGACCTGGGGCACGAGGAAGGGCTGTGGAGGCGGTAACGAAGACGCCCCCGATGGCGTGCGCAACGATGGAGGAGACGACCGTTCCGAGTGCGTAGGCAGGCAGGAGGGAAGCGACCGTCCGGAAGGGAGCAGGGGTTGGGGAGACGGCTGTGGCCCCGTGGAGGGCAAGAGCGAGGGCGGAGATGCAGAGAATGATCAGGGCGACCGAAGCGAGGGCTGCGGCTCCTGCCCATCGGACGCCGTCCCTGATTGCGGATGGGGCGCCAGCTTTGGCGGCGTCGCCGAAGCGAGTGGCCGCTCGGGTCAGCGCATGAGCGGTCAAGTGGATGGCGCCGGTGCTAGAGAGGGCACCGAGGACAAGTGCGGCCATGACCCACGCAGCGAGGGCGAGGGGAGAAGACGCGGGGTCGTTTGGGCGAAGCTCTCGTACGATGCCAAACCCCACGAAGACGACAAAGGCGACGAGGCCGGTGAGGACGAGCAGCGAGCGGTCATGGATACGCAGGTAGCTGCGGGTCGTAGCCGCCAGTGGCGCGTGGGGCGAGGTGATGAGACGCAGCCGTGTGGCCCGCGTGAGCAGAGGGAAGCCCAGAAGGACGGCGATCCCGAGAGAAAGCGCGCCAGCGCCGAGGATGAGACCGAATTCGATCATTGGCGAGTCGTTGGCGAGCGGGCCGTCGAAGAGACGAGGCGAGTCGCGGTGGTCAGAGGCGCGCGTATCACGCGAGTCGCGTTGGGCGCAAGCGGCGGCCTACCCCTCGGACGCTTTCTTCGTGGACAACACCATGAGGTGGTACCTGCCGAAGCTGGAGGCGCCGAGCGTGTAGAGCACTTCGATGAGGAGCCGGTAGGGAGTCGTTTCGTCGACGATGACGATGGCTTCGGAGGTGGAGGGGTCGAGCCCCTTGGCCCTTCTGATCTGCTTGTCGATCTCGCGCACGTGAAGCAGGGACTCGGCGAGGGGGACGATGTGCAGATCGTTGATGCCGCTCTTCTTGTAGATCGCGTCGAGCCCGGATTGGGCGACGGACTCTCGGGACCAGCGTTCCACGACAGGCTGAGGGTTCTCGCCGACGAGGATCTGGGACTTGGTGACGATGACGGCGACGCCTTCCTGGTGGGGTTCGGTCCGGAGGAGGGAGGCGGGAAGGGTGAGGTCTTTCGACTGGGGGATCGACGCGCTGGAGTTCGCCATGCTCATGAGCAAGAACACGAGGATGATCGTCATCATGTCCAACATGGCGGTGATGTTGAGGAAGTCGATCTCGTGGTCACGCTCGTTGCGCCGAATGGCTTTCCGGAGCTCAGACTTGTACTGGGCCACGGTTCCGGAGTTCGTCTTGGTAGGCTGCGCGGCTGCGGGGGGTGTCATCCTTGGCAGCTCCGATCAGCGAGGGACGGCGAAGAGCACGTCCGGAAAGAGGTCTGTCTTGTCTGCCGCGGTTCCGCGCACGGCATCGATGGTGCCGATGAGCTTGCGGTAGCTGATGTTGTTGCTGGCGGTGATCCGGATCTGTGTCTCGTCCTTGAAGTCTGGAGACTGATCCTTCAGGCGTTTGGCGCAGCGAGTGACGGCGGCGTAATCGAGGACGGGCTGGCCGTCCGGGTCGGCTCCGATGGCGGGGATGGTGATGCCTGTGCCGATGCCCTCGCAACCTGGGGCGATCGATCCGCCTGCGGCCTTGATGGAGATGCCGTCGTTGGTGATGAACACGGTGAGGTTGAGGGACTTGGACTCGGAGATGATGCGGGGGCCCTTGCCACCGCTGGACGGCGGTGTGGTCTCGATGGTCGCGGTGAACGTGACAGCGAGGGTGGCGAGCACGAAGATGAGGATGTTGACGATGATGTCGAGGAACGGGATGATATTGAGTTCACCGCCCTCGTCCTCTGGGCTCTGTTCCTTGGGAACGGACAAGCGCCGGACCTTCGATCGCTGCGAGGCTGTGAGCGACGATTTAGCCATCGACCAGACTCCGTGACACCGCTAGTAACCTGCCGGCTTGTTCGTGATGGCGAGGAGGTTGAAGACCTTCTCCATGGTCGACTCGAGCTCGTGAGAGAGCTTCTTGGCCCTCTGGCTGAGGAAGAGGTGAGCGATCATGCACGCCACGGCGATACCGAGGCCGAAGGCTGTGTTCCACATGGCCTCAGCGATGCCGAGGGAGAGCAGGCGCTGTTTTTCGGCCTGGCTGAGTCCCTGAGCGGAGACGGCGGCGAACGTGGCGATCAGGCCGGTGACGGTGCCAAGCAGCCCGATGAGGGTTGCGATGTTGGCGAGGGACCAGAGAGAGCCGATGCGTCGCTCGATGGCGGGCTTGAGCTCGGAGTAGCGCTCGCTGAGAGCGGCGTCGATTTCGTCGGGGCTCTTGTTGGCGTGCGTGAGGCCGGCCTTCACGAGCTGGAGGATCGGGTAGTCGCTCGCCTCGCAGAGCTTGATGGCGCGGTCGATGTTGTTCGCAGTGACGAGCTTTTTGACCTGGGAGAAGAACTCCTTGGAGTTCACCCGGTACTTGGTCAGCTGGTACAGAAGTCGCTCCACGATGATGGTGACGACGACGACGGACACGACCATGTTCATGGTGAGGAACCATGGGGCCTTCTTGTAGGCCTCCATGAACCCGATCTCGCCACCACCTGCCGAGGCTTCCTGCAAGGCTGCCAACATCAGCACAAGACGCATTCCTCAAGGCTCCTTTCTAGGTCATCGCGCGAGAAGCATCAGCTCGCCGCAGGGCGGGTGGACGAATGCGAAAGACTGACGAACGAGATGCCTCCACCGACGGGACGGGACTATAGACGGGTGGGATTGGACAAGGCAAGCGCGAGGTTGCCGGACAGACACGAAGGTTTGGACGGCGCGTACGGCACCGTGTATAGGGGGTCAGGCACATGGAGTGTCCTCGCCGGCCCCGGGGCGGCAAGTATGCGATTGTGGAAGTTTTTGCTCCCACGCGAAGATCCGACGAAGCGCGACATTGTTCTTGACGAGTTGCTCGCGGCCCAGACAATATCCCATGAGAATTACGGAACGGATCACCTTGCACTCGTTGTTCATTCTTGCGCGACACAGCCTGATGAGAGCTGGGACCCCGGCAACGACGAGGTGAGTCATGCACATGCGACTGCAGGCCGGTCGTCGCGCCGCCACATTCGAGATCAGAGTTCGTTCAGCTTGCCCATGATGAGGGCGGGTCTGTAATTGAGTGCACCGAGAGGCACCCGAGGAGGAAGGTCAGATGAGCGGTCTTTGGAAGAGCTATCAAGATGGCGGCTGGGGCATGTACCCGATCACGTTCTGGTCGATCGTTGCGATCGGGATCATCGTCGAGCGCGCGATCGTCTTGTACTCGCAGTCGTCGATCAACAAGAACATGTTCTTGGCGTCGATGCAGAAGTGCATCTTGGCTGGGGACATCGCCAAGGCGATTAAGATGTGCTCGGCGGCCAACGCCCCGATGGCGCGGATCGTCCAGGCGGGTCTCGTCAAGGTGAATCGACCGGACGAAGAAGTCCAGGCGGCGATGGACGAGGCTGCTCTTCGTGAGCTTCCCCGCATCACCACCCGAACGGGTTACCTGGCCCTTCTCGCCAACCTCTCCATGTTGTCCGGCCTGCTGGGCACCATCACTGGCCTCATCAAGGCGTTCGGCGCCGTCGGCGGCGAATCCGTGGACCCGAGCCAGAAGGCACGAATCCTTGCAGAAGGCATCTCCGAAGCGATGAACTGCACGGCCTTCGGCCTGATGGTCGCCCTTGTCTCCCTGATCGGGTACGCCTTGCTCAACGGCAAGACCCAGCAGCTGGAGGACGACATCAACGAGGCCACCGTGCAGGTCCTGAACTTGGTGATCGCGAATCGGCAGAAAGTGAACCTCCAAGGGGCACCGCAGGCGTAGGCGGTTGTCTGTGCCCCAATCCCGACGAGGAACTAGGAGGAGACAATGGGTGGAGTAAACGTCGACAGTGGCGGCAAGGGCGGACGAAGATCGCTCGATTCGGAACTCAACTTGATTCCGATGATCGACTTGTTCGTGGTCTGCGTCCTCTTCCTGATCATGACCGCCGTCTGGTCGCAGATGGCGCGGATCGAGGCCAACGCCCAGGTCCCCGGCCCTCCTCGTACCGATGAAGAGGTCGAGAAGGTCGAGCCGGAGAAGATGCTCACGGTCGAGATGAAGCAGGATGACCGCTTCGTTCTCATCTGGAAGTCCGGCGCCACTGTACACGCTACCTCGGAGGTCCCCCGCAAGGGGCAGCCGATCACCCTCGGCGGCGACACCGTGATGCGGTACCCGGACCTGGCTACCGAAATCGCCAAGCAGTGGAAAGAATACGGCAGCCACCAGAACGACAACGACCGCAAGGTCGACCAGGCGATCATCTCCGTCGACAACCGGGCGCCCTTCTCCGACATCATCGCGGTGATCGACGCGATCTACACGCCGAAACGCACCTTCAAGGGCACGGAAATCAACGCCTTCAACGTCACGTTCTCGGCACGTTGATAAAGAGGGACCCATGTCGGCCAGAGGAAAACGCCACTTTCACCACGAAATGATTCATACGCCGGGCCGCCGGCTCATGCATCAGGTCCCCCTCAAGTTCGTCCAGCACAAGGTCAGCGGCGGCGGAGGACGGTCCGTCAACACCAGCCTCGCGCTGATTCCGTTGATCGACTTTCTCGTCGTCGTCGTCCTCTTCCTCCTGATGTCCTTCTCCGCCAGCGGCGAAATCCCGGTGGACAAGAACACCAAGCTCCCGAACGCCGAGAATACCCTCGACATGGTCGATGCTCCCGTCGTTGCCATCTCGGGCACCAACATCCTCGTCGACGGTTCTCCTGCCGGTTCTACTCGACCCATCGAGGACTCGGGCCGGCTCCAGAAGATCGACGACCTGCACAACATCCTGAAGAACAAGCGGGAACTTTGGAAGCAACTGAACCCCAAGGGCGTAGCCCCCGGTGTCGTCGTCATGCAGGTCGACCACCGTGTCTCCGCGCTCGTTGTCAAGTCCGTCTTCCAAACCGCTGCGTTCGCCGGCTATCCCAACGTCTCCTTCATGGTGGGCCAGCTGCCCAAGACCAAGAAGGGTGGCGGCGGCGAGCACTGACCGCCCCTGACCCGCCTCGCGCATGAAGAACTCCGAGGAGCCCAAGTCCCGAGGACTTCTGGCCATCCAGGAAGGCCGAAAGCGCCGAGTCGAGTTCCCTCGCATCCCCCCTCGTTTCTTCCTCTGGATGTTCGTCATCCTCGCCGGATGGGCCATCATCTATTGGAAGATCGACCAGAACGAGCTCGAATCCTGGCGCAACCGGCTCATGTCCCGGCAGCGCGCCGTCGCCTCCGAGCTCGGACCCCGCTACCATCCCGTGCGAGACCAACTCGAGGGCTGGATCCTCGAGGCGGCCGGTCCCTACCCGGGTGACCTCGTCTCCGAGGAAGCCAAGACGTCCCCCTTCCGCTCCAAACCCGGCACCTACCTCAGGCTCTACATCGACGATGCCAAGCAGGCGGAAACGATTCGTCGCGCTGCCCTGGATTCCCTGCGTGATGGGTTCACCTCGTGCTTCACCACCTTCCCCAACCCGGACCCGTTCAAGGGCCCAGAGTGCAAGAAGAACCACGAGTGCCCGACGGGCCAGCATTGCAACGAAACCTTCCACTGCACGGAACCCTCGCAGCCCTACAACCTTCGTGTGGGCTATCGCGCTGCACGCGTCCTTTCCGATGCGTGGGTGAAAGACGTCCGCGAAGCGAGCAACGACATGCGCCTGCGGTTGCTCGAGCGCGACTTCGACAGCGCCGTGCAGGAAGACATTCCCCTCGCCATCGACCTGCTCGTCCGCGCCCAGTACTTCCTCCTGGTGCTCGACGAAAACGCCGACAAGCCTGACGAGGTCCCCGACGCCGGCACCTACTCCGAGTCGCTCCAGGCTGTGCAGCACCCCGTGCGTGTTTTCGCCTGGGACCTCGCCACAAAGAAGCTCCTGTTCCGCGTTCGCACCGACACCATGGCTGCTGTCGGCATGACTGCCGAAAGTGCCGCCGCCCGCCTCGCCGTTCGCCGTCAATCCAACAACTGCTCCATCGCCGTGGACGTCCGTCGACGACTCGGCGACGAATCGGTGCAGTAGTCACCTCGCCCGCAGCACCGCGTACGCGTCGGTCAGATTCGACCCCGAGGGCTTGCCTTGCAGGGACGAGCCGAGCGCGGAGTGGACCGCCACGTCGTCGCGACGGAAGAGACACGCGTCGACCGAGGCCGAGTCGATGCGGTGCTTGTCCATGCCCGATACGCAAGCCCCTCCCGTCCCCCCGTTGCCGTCCACGCCATCCGAGGCTGAAGCCCACAGCGTCACGTCTTCCGGAAGGAAACGCAACGCATGCAACGCCACCCACCCCGCGCGGCCACCGCGTCCGGCGCCCTCAGGCACGTGAAGCGTCGGCTCGCACGCAACGACCCACCCTTGCCCCGGAACCAGCGTGCGAGCATGGCGCAGAAGCACCTCGGAGAGCCGCTCTGCCGTGGCTTCGAGCATGTTGCCGTCGCGCACGTCCCATCCTTGCGCGCGAAGCCTCGAGGACAACGCGTGGGCGAGGTCCTCCGGCGATGCCAGCATCGCGGAACTGACGCGAGCAAGCACGTCCTCCGTGGGCTTCAAGGACTCGCGAAACGCGGACTCACAGAGCGTGTACAGGCCTTCGTCGAGGTACTGACGAGCGACGTCCCGCGCGTTCTGCACCGCCGTTGGATCGACCGCGGCGGGTCCGGATCCAACGTCGTGCGCGGCGCCTCCCACGACATCGCTGATGACGGCGCAGTGCACGCGGGTTGGGCAAGCGACCGCGAGCCCTCCGCCCTTCACGCCGGAGACGTGCCTGCGGACCGTGTTGAACTCGCGGATACTGGCACCGCTTCGCAGCAGCTGATCCGTTACGTTTCGCTTCTGCTCGAGGGACATGCCGATCGGAGCACAAAGAAGGGATGACGCGCCCCCCGACACGAGCACGAGCAGGGTTCCGTCCTTCGACGTTCGCGCGAGACGCAAAGCAGCGTCCGCGGCGGCGATCGATCGTGCATCGGGGACAGGGTGGGAAGCGAACACGATGCGGGCTTCGGTCGGAAGACCTTCGAAGCAGGTGCCATCGGTGGTGATGACCAACGCGCGGGTGGGGTGCGCCAGAGCTTGAAGTGCACCGAGCGCCATCGCTGGGGCGGCCTTTCCCACGGCGATCACGGTGGCAAGACCGCGGGGTGCGAGTTGTCTCACGTGCTCGCGAACGAGGCGCGTGGGATCGACGTCACGCAGGGCTTCGCACCAGGCCGTCTCGAACGCAACCCGGGGGGAAGTCATGGCAGTCTCCCGTCTTCCCAGTCGACGAGACCCGACCGGAACGAGGCCTGCCAGCCCAGGGTGATGGTCCAAACGAACGCGTGATCATGGTGGGCAAGCATGGCGTCGTGAGGCCAACGCCACACGCCGGAGGTGCTCAGCCAGGGACCCGACGCGCACGGCAGGATGGGAACGCCGAAGCCGAGACCGGTCTCGAACCCCTGACCGCGAGCGAAGGGACCTCGGTCGGCCGTGACGGCACCCACGCGCAAAGCGAGGCTGTCGATCCAGAGGTTGATCCGCGGATCCGACCCCTGCATGTGCTTGAGAAGCCTCGGGAGAAACAGCGGGCGCAATTCCACGCCCAAGGAGACGATCAGACGGTGATCCGCGTCTTCTTCAAGGGGCACCATCCACGTCGTGTAGGCGCCCGCGGTTTGCAGATACCGAACCGCGAGACCGCTCGTCGTCGAGACCGCTCCTTCGGCCACTCCAACGCCGACGTCCCCCTGCACAGCCATGTCAGCATCGAGTCGGCCCCAGGCCCCATCGGCCCAGCTCGGCCCGACCCACGACGCGAGGACCGAGAAGCAGGCCAGCGGGACGCACCTTCGCTTCATCCGATGTCGACCGTCCGGAGAATGTCGTCTCTGACCTCCGGAGCCACGATCAGGCGTTCTCGCCGTAGCTCTTCGCCATCAAGCCGGCTGAGCAGGAAGGAGACCTGGACCGGACGGCGGGGCGGTCCCTTGGAGAACACGACGACCAGATCGTCGTTGCCGTCGTCGAACGGGGTGTCCGTTGCGACGTCGAGGCCCAGGTAGACGGCGGGATCGAGTCCCGCACGGCGCGTGGCGAGCTCGGCATGGTCGATCAGACGCCTACGGATCACTTCGTCGGTCCGCATCTCACCGACCAGCTCGATGGTCTTGAACAGGCGCCTCGACCGAAGTCGCTTGCAGAGGTCCGATAGGGCGGGGTCCCGGCAGTCCTCCCAGGCGTGCAGCGCAGCCGTCAGCACGCCGTCGTCCAGACCGAGGTACTCCTCGAGCGAGGGCGTGCGGCCCGCGGCTGCAGAGCGAATGGCGGGTGGCGTGGAGGGCAGGTCGAAGCCGTCGGCGAGACGCTGCACAGCGAGGCTCAAGGCGGCGTGGACCATCCATTCGGCCGCGCGTGTGGCCTTGTGGAAGTACACTTGCTGGAACATGAACAGCCGAGCCAGAACGAAGGACTCGATGGCGGGTATGCCCTTCGCGCCGTCGATGGCCATGGCGGGCGGGCTCGCATCGTCGCCGAGGGGCGCGAAACGAAGGCTTCGCTGAAGCCAGTCGAGGTCGAAATTGCCGTAGCGCACGCCCGTGGCATGGGCGTCACGCAGCAGGTAGTCACAACGGTCCACGTCATAGGTTCCGCTGACGGCCCGAGCGAGGCAAGGGAGTGCGTGGCGACCTGCGATGAGCTCGGCCACGCGGGAAGGCATGCCGGGGTCTTGCCTGGCGAGCACGGCATGGACTTCGGAAGCGGGGTCGAGGATGATGCGTTCCGTCCAGACTTCATGAGGATCCGAACGTGGCAGCGCGTCTTCGAACATGTGCGAGAGCGGGCCGTGGCCGATGTCGTGGAGCAGAGCCGCGGCCAGGGCGTCTTGCACCAACGGGGGCGTGATCCTGTGCTCGGGCGCGAGCGGGGCTTGCAGGTCGCGCAATCGCTGAATGAGCCGCTTCATCACGTGGGCGGTACCGATGGCATGTGCAAACCGTGTGTGCTCAGCGCCAGGGTATGCGAGCGACGTGAACCCAAGCTGACGGATGCGTCGCAATCGTTGGACCTCACGCGTCTCGAGGAGCGCCTCGATGATGCGCTCCTCCTCGGACTCGAAGGCGATCAACCCGTGGACGGGGTCACGGAGAATCATGGAGCGGTGTTCTCACAAGCCACGGTCGTGTGCAACTGCAGATGGTCGAGGCGGAGGGCGACGGCTTCGAGGGCTGGCAATTCGCCACCGAAGCGCTGGACTTGTCGAGGTGCTTTCGGCTACTTGTGACGGTCTGATGGGCTCGTACGCGGATGGGAGCGGGCGCAGGTGCTTGCCGTCCGGTTCGAAGGCCAGGATCAGCGAAGATGCGTGAAGCAAAAAAGAGAGGAACGACGCAGCAAGGTCCAGCGCGGCTTGTGGACGTCCTGCGCTCCCTTCCGAAGGCCGAGCTCGAGTCTCTCGCGCAGCGCGTGGGGGCAACGATCGACCGCAACAAGCGCGTCGATGGTCCCGTGCAGCTTGCGCGGGTGCTGGTGACGATGCCTGAGGTACGGGACATGGCGCTGTTGGGACCGGCGCCGGCTCAGCTTCTGCGTCGACTCGGAGAGGCGGGCGGCGTGCTGGTGGTTCGCGCCGTGCCGCCCGCGTTGGAGCCTCTCGCGGCGCGAGGCCTGGTCTTCGCTCGTGTGCACGACAACGGGCTCTACGAGCTGGTGTTGCCGTCGGCGTACCTGGTGCAGCTTCCGACCTGGGAAGGGGAAGATCCGCGGGGGATGCGGTCGCTTCTTGCGCAAGCGTCGGCGGAGACACAATCCGCGATTGCCTCTCACTACGCGGGACGACCTGCCACCCATCCGGTCGCGCTTGCGCTGGAGGACGCCTGGGATCTGCTCTCGAACCGTGATGCGATCGCCCGGGAGGTTGAGGGGTTGTCGTCCGCGGAGAAGCGACTGCTCGAGTCGATCTACGAGGAGGGGGGAGAGGTCGACACGGAAGAGTTGCTCGATCTGGAGCGCGAGCCGTTGCGATTGCGAAGCGCCACGGGAGCGACTCCTTCCCGACGCGGAGTGGGTTTCTCCCTCGAGAGACGGGGCATGCTGATTCCGGTGCACCCGAACCGACACATCGTGCCGACGGAGGTCGCGGCGGTCATCGGGGCGGAGGATGTTTCGTCGCGAGAGGCGAAGCGTGCGCAGATACGGGCGTTCGTTCTGGACGGGGATCACGAGCCACGGAGGGCGCGGTTTGCGCTCGATCCGGCGCCCATTGCGGCCGCGCTTGCGATAGCGGCCCGGGAAGGGGGCATGGAGGTTCGTGAGACGGCGGGCACACCGCGGTCGCTGCTGTTGCGGCTTGCGCAGCGTTTCGGCCGGGAGCCGCAGCCGGTCGCTCTGCTCGTGGCGTTGAGCCGGGCCCTTGGGCTGTGGGATGGCTCGTCTCTTTCGAGAGCCACGCCTCCTGGCGCTTGGACGTTGCCCGAACTCGGCCTCGCGCTGTTCCGGGTCTGGAGGCAGGGAGGCGCGTGGGATGAAGGTCGTGCCGAGCCTGAGGTCTTGCGACTGCCGCCTGATGCCCGTGATTCCAGCCCGGTTCGCGTCGTTCGGGAGATCGTGCTCGACGCCTTGGAGGACCTTGGGGAGGGCCGTTGGGTACCGTTCGAAGCGCTCGCTGACTATGTTCGCAACGATCCGCGTACGCCGGGGGTGACACGGCTGCTGCGACGGTGGGCGGGGCGTGTCGGCCTGGAGCCGCCGACCCCTACGGACGTGGCGCAGACCATCGTGCTGGATTCGTTGCCGGCGCTCGGCATCATCGACGTAGGGGAGGCGGATTCGGAGGACGAAACGCAGGACGGATCGCCCCTCGTTCGGATCACGCCACGCGGACGGGCGATCCTTCAAGGCAAGGTCCCGGCGTCCGAGACGGGCACGACGGCCTTCGTGGACGACACCGTGCTCCGGATGGGTGGGGACGCGACGGTCGGGGCCATTCTGACCCTGTTCCCGTTCTGTGAGGTGGGCAAGGTGGCAGACGTGCTCGAGCTGGACATCTCCAATGCGGCGATCAGCAGGGCGGTGGCCTCGGGGGTGGAGGGCGACGTCATTCGTTCGGCCATCGCTGCCCTGGCCGAGCCAACCTCGACGATTTCGAGGTCGCTCGATCAGCTCAGCATCGTGCTCGGCCGGGTGACCTACGTGGCAGCTTCCGGGTTCCTGTGGTGCGACGATGCGGACGTTCGCGAGATGCTCCGATCACGAAGGCAGACATCGGACTTGTTCGTGGACCCGTCGCCTCCGGGAGGACTGCTGCTGGGGCTTGCGGCGTCGATTGACGTGGTGGCGCGACGCTGTCGGGCTCTTGGCGTGGAGGTCGTGGCGGAGGGCCAGGTGATGCGGGCTCGCTCGACGATTCCCCCCGCCATGCTGGATGGGGCAAGCCGGCAACGTTCGACGCGTCCCCCCAAGAAGACGGACAAGCCTTCGCGCAGGTCGCCATCGCGGAAGCCTTCGAAGCTACCGCCCCGGCAGTAAGCCAAAAAAAGCGAATCTCCAGAGAACAAGTTCTCGTTCGAACCGTCAAACGGGCTTTCTTGGCGGCTGGCTAGCCCTTCGGCCGTGGGAGAGTTGGCCGTTCTGAAACCAGGCATGCCGGGGATGTGGCATCCTGCCTCTGGAAGCACATGGGAACACGCGTGGAGCACAGCCGGCGTTGGAGGCGATTGCGGGTCGCCGGGGGCGCGACGCGGGGTTGCGGGTTCCTGGATGTGAAGGTGCGACGATGAGCATCGGCCCGTCCCCGTCGGCCCCGGAGTTGGTGAAGTACCGACTGCTGGACGAGATCGGGCACGGAGGTATGGCGACGGTATATCGCGCCATCGACATCCGTCTGGACCGCGAGGTCGCGGTCAAGCTGATGCATCCGCACTTGCGGGAGAACCGAGAGGCTGCGGCTCGCTTCGTGACGGAGGCGCGAGCGGTGGCCCAGCTTCGGCACCAAGGCATCGTAGAGATCTACGATGTGTCCGACGAGCAGGACGAGGAGCGCTTCCTGGTGGCGCAACTCGTGCGTGGGCCATCTTTGCGAGCGATCCTTCGCGATCACGCGGAGGTGCCGCCGGAGATCGGGGCGTGTTTCGGGGTACTGCTCTGCGATGCCCTTGGGCATGCGCATGACAAGGGGATCATCCACCGCGACGTGAAGCCCGAGAACGTCTTGGTGGAGCTCGACGACTCACGCAAGGTCGCTGCGGTGAAGCTGACGGACTTCGGCATTGCGAAGGTCATCGACGCGCAAGGGGTGACATCGACAGGTCAGGTGCTTGGCTCGCCGGCGCACATGGCTCCCGAGCAGATCGATGGTGGCAACGTCGACGCGAGGACGGACATTTTCGGGCTTGGCGTGCTGGTCTACGAATGCATGGTGGGGCACTTGCCGTTCGAAGGGAAGAACCCGGCCCAGGTTCTTCGGAAGGTGCTGGACGGGATCTACCCGCAGCCCGACCGGGAGCGCCCGAAGGTCGGGACCCGATGGGCCGCGGTCCTCGCGCGGGCGATTGCGCGGGACGCAGCGGATCGATGGGACGACGTTCGTGCCTTTGGCGCGTCGATGCGCCAGGAGCTGGAGTTCTTCGGCATACGAGACGCGCGGGCCGAGGTGTACGCGTACCTGAGCGAACCGGAGCGGTACGTTGCGACGTTCACGCCGCGGCTGGTCGAGATGCTGGTGGCGCGCGCGGACCGTTCGAGGCAGGACGGCGACACTGCGGGAGCCGCGGGTGACCTGAATCGCGCTGTGGCCTACGCACCGGACGACCAGGAGTTGTTGCGCCAGCTCACGAGCCTGGCGACAGGCGTGCGGCGCAACGAGCTTCTGGGGAAGGCGAAGCGTGGGGCGGCGATGGTCGCGGTGGTGACGGCGGCGGTGGCGGGCGTTCTGTTGGTGCGTTGGGGTCCGGCACAGCCTGAGGTCGAGGTGCCGGCTGAGGCGACGGCTCCCGTGTCCCCGGAGCTCACCACCTCGACGCCCGTTGCGATTCCGCGCGTTTCATCTCTGCCGATGGTCACGCCGTCCCACAAGGTGCCGAACATCCGCTTCAGTGTTCGTCCGATCATGACCGTGCTGCCCAGAGTGGAGCGGGACGTGACGATTGTGGCGACGCCTGGCAGCGCGCTGGTCAGCATCGACGGCCGGGCGCCCGTGAAAGTTGGCTTCGGGGTGACGCAGCGGCTCACCGTGGGGCCTCACGCGCTGGTGTTCAGCACGCCGTCCGGAGACCTTTGTTGTCTTCCGCGGACGATCCAAGTCGAGGTCGTGGAGGGAGACGGCCCGCAGGTGGTGAGTGGAGCGGTTCACTACCGAGACGCCCGGCTTTCGCTGGTGGGCGGGCCAGCGGACGCTGTGCTCGACTGTCCCGGGGTCGGCAAGGCGGTCAAGAGCGGCGAGACGGTCACGGTGGGCATGGGAGCGGTGGATCAGTTCGTGAATTGCTTCATCTCAGGTTCGGGGATCCCACCGGGCTCAAAGTCCATTAGGCTGCGTGCTGGGCAGTCGATCGCGGTATCCGCCCTCGAGCCCCGGTAACCCTTGGGCTGCCGTTGCGAAACCCATCGTTCTGCGTATGCGCACGTATCGCGAAGCTCGGCTTGCGTTGCTCGTGGTAGCCCTCGTGCTGCTGTTTGGACGGGTTTCACTTGGCGACGAGCTTGCTGAGTTCGAGAAGGGCCGGAACTCCTACGGCGTCGGGCTGTACGAGCAGGCCGCTGAGCGGTTTGCCGAAATGCTCGACCCCAAGAGCGAGGAACCGCTCACCTCGCCGCAGCTCATCGAGCAAGCTCGTATCTACCGAGCCGCCAGTCTCATAGCTCTCGGTCGCATGGCCGAAGCGGACCTCGAAATCGAGACGGTTCTGCGCGGCAACCCGAGCGCGTATCCCGACCCCGTGATCTTCCCGGGGTTGGTGCTCGATCGTTTCACGGACGTACGCGGACGCATACGCCAGGAGCTCGAGGACAGGGCCCGTGAGAAGGCTCGTCAGGAGCGACTCCGGCTCGAGCAGGAGCGAGCGCGCCAGGAACGCGAACGCGCGCGCATCACCAAGCTGGAGCAGATCGCGCGACAAGAGGTCCACACGGTACACAACTCACGGTGGGTGGCGGCCCTCCCCTTCGGGGTTGGACAGTTCCAAAACGAGCAGCCCGCAACGGCCTGGACTTTCTTGCTGACGGAAGCGGCCCTTGCCACGACGACGGTGGTGACGAGCGTGATCGCGCAAGACCTTCAGTCCAAGGGGACGGAGCCGAACGTGGACACGCGCGACTTGAACGACCGGATCGGCACGATGAAGACCGTCAATCACGTGGCGTTTGCTGCGTTCATGTTGACGGCGGTGGGAGGGGTCGTACACGCGCAGCTGACGTTCGTGCCCAAGCGCGAGGAGGTTCGCAAGCGTGAGCTGCCGAAGGACCTGAAGGCAGCGCCATCGATCACGGCGGTGCGAAGCGGTGCGGTGCTGGGCTTGAGCGGGAGCTTCTGAGCTCACACGTGGAAGAGCCGGGGAAGAATCTGTTCGGCCGGGCCGATCAGCTCTTCCTGGAACGATGGGTTTCCCGACGGCTCGAGGTTGACGTTGATGCAGTGCGCACCGACCGACCGAGCCTCGAGCACGAAGCCGGCGGCGGGCCAGACCATCCCTGACGTGCCGACCGCAACGAAGAATTCGCACGTCTGGAGAGCCGCCTGGGTCGCTTGCACGGCCTCCTCGGGGAGCATCTCGCCGAACAGCACGACATGGGGGCGGGTCCTCCCTCCGCAAGGGCACCGATCGATCGAACCGGCTGGGGAGCGTGCGTCGCAGATCTCGCAGCGATCGAGCTCGAGCGAGCCATGAATCTCGTGGACCCGACGGCTAGCCGCTCGAGTGTGAAGGCCATCGATGTTCTGTGTGATGACATCGAACCTCGCGCCTTCGGACCTGGCAGACTCGGCGCGGGCGAGGGCGAGGTGTGCCTCGTTCGGCGTCGCGGCGCGTGCGGTCGTCCGCATGCTCGAAAGGAAGCCGAGAACCTTCTCCCGGTTGCGAAGGAAGGCATCGGACGTGACGAACTGTTCGACGTCGACGTCGTTCCACATTCCGCCAGGCCCGCGAAACGGTGCGAGCCCGCTGGGAACGGAGATACCCGCCCCGGTGAGGACGGCAACCGAAGCGTTCGTCGGGATGACGGTCATGGGTCTTCCAGGTACTCGGGCAGCATCACGACAAAGGATGCGCCCTTTCCCGGGGAGCTTTCCACGGAGACCGTCCCATGGCCCTTGGAGACGATCTGGCGGACGATGTTGAGCCCGAGCCCAGTGCCGATTCCTTCGGCCTTCGTGGTGAAGAACAGGTCGAAGACGCGGTCCATGTTCTCAGGGTCGATACCGGGTCCGGTGTCGTCGACTTGGATTCGAACCATGTCGTCGGTGGGTTCCACGCGGGCCGAGAGGGTGAGGATGCCACCCTGGGGGGCCATGGCCTGGCAAGCATTGGCCACGAGGTTCACGATGACCTGAATCAGCTGGGTGCGCACAACGCGGACGACGGGAGACCCCTCGACGTCGCGCACGACACTCACCTTCGCGTCGTCCACGAGGTGCTTGCAGAACAGAAGCGATTGGTCGATCACCTGGGATACATCGACGGGACAGGGTACGTCGTCGTCGGGTTTCGCGTACGAGATGATGGCGCGTGTGTAGCTCAGGATGAGCTCGGCGGCCTCGCCGACGCGACGGAGCCGCTCGACATCTTCGGCGTCGCTGCCGCAGCGTTCCGCCTTCTGCAGGAGGTACTCAGCGTAGGCGACGATGGAGGTGAGGGGGTTGGAGAGCTCGTGGACGAACCCCGCCGAGATTTCTCCTAGCGCGGCGAGCTTGTCGCTCTGGCACAGCGCGCGCTGCATTCTCTCCAGGTGCTCGTCACGCCGAGCGACGGCCTGGTGGGCGTCGAAGATGCGGATGGCGGCGGAGATGACGCCAGCACAGCCTTCCAGGGTTCTTGCGATGCCGGAGGCGGCCACATCGAGGTCGGGGTCATTCGATGCACAATGGAGGGACGCCGGCTCGGGTCGAGCAGCAACGGCGACGCGTCGCTCGTGGGCATGGTGGGGGAAGAGCAGCAGGTCGGGGTCCCAGGGGTCGCTGGGCCAGGTTTCCAGCCGGGGCACGGCGAGGAGCATGGATGGGCTCTCCTCGCTCGCGGGGATGCGGATCGCGAGGGAGTAGTCAGGGAGCGCCTCGTGCATCTCGCGCACCAGCTGGGTGAGGGCCTCACCGAGGGACATGGACGAGGGGAGCTGGTTCAAGCTGTGAAGCAGCCGCTCCGAGGCGGGCTTCCCGACCCGAGCGGCAGAGGTAGGAGGCGCCGTTTCGACGGTCGGGTGGAGCTCCTGGGTTTCCGAAACGATCCTTCGCATGGGTCAGTCGTCTCCGCGCTCAGTGTCGGACGGGATATCGTCGCTGGCACGATCGAGGTCGAGGATCTTGGCGGTCCCGACGTAGGACTTGGTCTCGTAGCGGGTGATCTTGCCGATTTTGCGCACGATCTCTGCCATTCGTTCCGCCTCGCTCATGATCACCTCGGCAGCCGAGCAGGCGGGGGTATCGTGGGGCAGCTTCCGTTTGAGCAGCTCGGCGTAGCCCATGACGGACGTGAGCGGCTGGTTGAGCTCGTGGGCAGCGGCGCCTGCCAGTTCCGCGATGATGGCCTGGCGCTCGCGGGATTCGAGCTCCTCCTGGGCTGCGGCCAGCTGGGCCTCCATGCGGAGCTTGTCGCGCAGGTCCGTGAAGATGACGACAGCGCCAACCCGCCGACCCGCATCGAAGATGAGGGCCGCGGACGCCGTCACGGGGACCAATTCTCCGGTGGCCGACAGCGCTTGGGCGGAGTGGTCGGCGATGCTCGCCCCGCCCTTCTCGTCCGCACGCAGCATCCTCATCACGGCGTCGGCCTCTTCCTGGGGGAAGAGGTCCAACACGCGCATCCGCCCGATCACCTGATCCGCCTTCCGGCCGAGGCACCGCTCCGCGGCCCGGTTGAAGAGCCGCACGACCCCCTGCGCATCGATGGACACGATCGCGTTCACCGAGCTGTCGATGACCCGCTCGAGGAAGTCCTTCGTTTGCCTGAGCTCGGCCTCGACCGTGCGCTCCGGGGTCACGTCCCGGAAGCTCATCAGCACGGCACTGTCCTCCCTCAGCACCCCGCTGAAGTTGATGCTCAGGACAACCTGCACTCCATCGGACCGCAGCAAGCGCACATCCACGCTCTGCGGGTAGCTTCCTTTCGCGAAACCGGACTGCACCTCGCTCATCATCGCGCGGTCTGGCTCGATCACGAGCTCGTCCACCCTGCGTCCGCGCAGGGCCGTCTCCGAGTACCCAGTAATCGATCGAGCGCGAGCGTTCGTGAACAAGATCTGCCCGTCGAGGTCAGCCACGATGACGCCGTCCGCCCCCGCCTCGAAGAACGCTGCATACCGCTTGAGTAGCTGCAGCCGTCGCTCCGCCTTGACGCGGGCGAAGGAGACCTGCTCCGTCTTGTCTTGAAGGTTCTTGATCACCCGGGCGTTGCGAAGGGCGATGGCGGTCGCGTTGGCCACGGTCTGAGCGATGGACATCTCGTGGTCGCGGATCTTGATGCGGGCGCTCGCACGCAGGACGAGAACCCCCATCGGCCGGTCCTCGTACACGATCGGGACGAGAGCCAGGGACGTGAGGGCATCGACCGGCAGCTTGTCCCGCACGACATCCAGCAACGGGTGGGTGGCCACGTTTTCGATGATGAGCGGGGCGCCGGAGTCGATGACCTGTCGGATCTCCGGGTACCTGTCGAGCTGAATCGTCAAGTCGAACAGTTCCCGATCGTCGCTGGTCACGGCAACCTGTCCGGTGTCGCCCTCCACCAGAACGATGCTGCACCGGTCCACGTGAGCCACGTCGGCAATGCGTCGCACGACGGTGAAGAGGATCTGGCGGAAGTCGAGGGAGGACGCGAGCGCCTGGGTGAGTTCCAGGACGACCTGGGCGTCCCGTTCCTTCTGAGCGAGGGCCTCGATGTACGAACGGAGGCGGAGCTGGCCTCGGATCCGGGCCACGAGCTCGGTGGCTCGAAATGGCTTGCGAACGAAATCGTCCGCCCCGGCTTCGAAGGCTCGGCTCACCTCTTCGTCCGAGTCGACCGCGGTGAGCACCACGACTGGGATGTCCTGGCCGCCCGCTCGTTTGCGAAGGACGGACAAGACCTCGTACCCGTCGGGATGGGGCATGACGAGGTCCAGCAGGACGAGGCAGGGGGTCCCGGTCTCGAGCCAGACGAGCGCCTCGGCTCCTCCGGGCAAGCTCGTGCTCTCGATCCCTGCCTGGCGCAAGGCTCCTTCGATCACATGGCGGCTGACTGCGTCGTCATCGACCACCAGCACGGGATATTCCGGGGGCACGCTTACAGATTATTCCTACTTGGCCCGGATGGGCAAACAGCCCGACGTGTTCCTTGCGCTTTGGCCGAACTGACGGCATCGTGGGCCGGCGGTCCCAGGGAATCGTCCACCCCCATGGGCTGTTCATTCCGCACCATCATGTCCAAGCGCCTACTGCTCTCCACCATCGTGCTCACGTTGCTGCTGCTCGCCGGCTGCACGAAGAACTACATCCCGAATACCGACGTCGAGGACACCGAGGACAATCGCCGCGTCGTCACGTTCTGCGAGACCTACCGCAAGGCGGTGGAGCGTCGTGACATCGGGCGGATTCTGTCGATGGTCTCGCCCCGCTACTACGAAGACGGAGGCAACGTCGACGCGTCGGACGACCTGGACTACGAGGGCTTGAAGGCGTTCATGATGAACGAGTTCCGCGAGTCCAAGGCGATTCGCTACGAGATCCGGTATCGGCGGGTCGTGTGGTCCGAGGAATCCGACCGGGTCTTCGTGGACTACACCTACTCGGCAAGCTTCAAGATCCCGGGCCCGGAAGAAAAGGACGAGTGGCGGCGCACCGTGGCAGAGAACCGCCTGGAGCTGCTGGTCGACGGGGAAAACTTCAAGATCGCGTCGGGCCTCTAGGACCGGTGCCGATCGAGTCCGGAGAGGCTTGCCGCCCCGGGCCAACCGATCCATGGGCAACCCGTGCCTACAAGTCTCCTTGCACTGCTCGATGACATCTCGACCGTCCTGGACGACGTCGCGCTGCTGACGAAGGTTGCGGCCAAGAAGACGACGGGGGTTCTTGGGGACGACCTGGCGCTGAACGCGGAGCAGGTGTCGGGTGTCCGCGCGGATCGCGAGCTTCCCGTGGTGTGGGCGGTGGCGAAGGGGTCGGCAAGGAACAAGGCCATCCTGGTGCCTGCGGCGCTGCTCATCAGCTGGGGCGCCCCGTGGCTGGTTACCCCCCTGTTGATGGTGGGAGGCTCCTATCTGTGCTTCGAAGGCGCGGAGAAGATCGCCCACAAGGTCCTCCATCACCAACAGGCGAAGCCGTCCCAGGCCGAGCGCATCCAAGCCCTCGTGGCCCCGCCCGTGGACGCCGTCGCCCTGGAAAAAGGCAAGGTCAAAGGGGCGATTCGGACCGACTTCGTCCTGTCCGCGGAGATCGTCGTCATCACGCTGGGCACCGTCGCGGACGCGAGCTTCGTGACCCGTGTGGCGGTCCTGACGGGGATCGCCGCGTTGATGACCGTGGGCGTCTACGGTTTCGTGGCGGGCATCGTCAAGCTTGACGACGGAGGGCTGTACCTGAGCAAACGAGCTGGCGAGGGGGCGTACGAGCGCTTTCAGAGGGGCTTGGGCAGGGGCATTCTGAGGCTCGCGCCGTACCTGATGAAGACGCTGTCGATCGTGGGGACGGCTGCCATGTTCCTCGTGGGCGGTGGGATTTTGGCCCATGGGATCCATGCGACCCATTCCGTCGTGGAGGCTGCCAAGGTCGCTGTAGGCGCTGTGATCGCGCCGGCCGTCGAGCCCTTGTTCAACGCACTGCTGGGTATCGCGGCGGGCATGGTCGTGCTGCTGCTCGTGACGGGAGGCAAGCAGGTGGTGAAGCTCGTTCGGAAGGCTTCTTCGTCGGTCTAACGCGATAGCGCTTCCACGACCTCGGCCTCGATGGCGGCTTCATCGCCGGGCTGGTAGCCGTCGCGCTTGTGCAAGATGGTCCCGTCCTTGGCGATCAGCACGCTGAACGGCGCCGAGCGCTTCGGGTTGTAGAGGGACACCGCGCGCGACTCCTCGTCGAGCAGGACCGGGAAGTCGAGGTTGTGCCGCTGGCTGTAGGAGCGAACTTCCGCCACGGTGTCCGGACCGTCCATCGAGATGCTCAAGATCACGAACCCTTCGTCCTTGTGGTTGCGGTAGATCTCGTTGAGGTGGGGCATCGCCGCGAGGCACGGCTCGCACCAGGTCGCCCAGAAGTCGAGCAGGATGACGTTTTCGCCCACGTAGTCGGAAAGCGAGACGGTCTTGCCATCGACCGTCTCGAGGGAGAAGTCCGCAATCTTCTTGGTCTTGGCCGCAGGGGCAGCCGTCCCAGCTTCGCCCGGCGTGGCAGCGGCGCCCGTCGCCGGGTCGGGCCCGGTCGCAGCCGGCCCGCCACAGGCCACGAGTCCCAAGGCCAACGCGGACAGGCTGATGCACCCTCCGCAGAAACGTGCCGCTCTGGTCAGGCAAATCCCCATGTGCTTGCTCCGCTGAATCGATCCCTACTGGGCGGTGAGAGGTTCGAGGTGGTTGCTCCACCAGGACTCGTCCGGCATGCCGGTGATGACGTCGCGTATCTCCATGGTGCGCGCGTTGATGACCATGTTCATGGGACTGTAGGCCCGATCGAAGAAGGCGCTCAGCTTGTTGGTCGGGTCCAACACGAGAACCCAATCGATCTGATAGGTGTTGCCCCAAGCCACCAGGTCCGAAGGTTTGGCGGGCCCGCTGGCCACGTCCTCGAAGAGCGTCTCGATGAACACAACCCCTTTCGGGCCCCACTCCGCACGCTTCTCGCGAATGTGGCGCTGCTCCATCTTGCAGATGCTGCACCAGCGCGCCGAGGCGTTGACGACGATCGCCCGATACCCGTTCTCCCCATCCGGGTCGTAGTAGTCGGAAAGGGAGATGGTCTCGAACGCGTCAGGGTCGAAGCCAGCAACCACCGGCTCCCTCCACCCCTCCCACGAGATGTCCGCGATGACGCTCCCGTTCGTCACTCCATACGGACCTTCCGGGTAGTCTCCTCCACCGTCGACGGTGCTCGGCTTGCTCCGCGGCGGCGCCGGATCGTTCGCGCCGCAGCCCGCGAGCAACAACGATGCGGAGAGGAGAGGGATCAGGACGCTGAGACCGTGCATGGGGATACCTTCGATCTAGGTCGAGCGTCGCGAATGTGCAACGTGGACCGTGCGCCAACCCACAACGAGCTCAGATACTCGCGGCGTCGAGCTTCTCCGGGTCGTACTCGAAGTCGTCCATGGCCTGACGGACGGTCTGGGCGGTCACGCTTCCTTGCCGGAACAGCTCGTGGAGAACTGCAATGACAATGGATCCCGCATCAATCTCGAAGTGCCTCCGCATGACCTCGCGCGTGTCGCTCATCCCGTACCCATCGGTCCCGAGGGACACGAAGGGCGGTCTCACCCAGCGCGCGACCTGGTCCGGAACCGCCTTCATCCAGTCGGACACGGCCACGACCGGTCCTTCGGTGGGGTCGAGCAGCGAAGACACGTAAGGCACCCGCGAAGGCTGGTCGGGGTGATGGCGGTTCCATCGTTCGGCCTCCAGTGCCTCCCTTCGCAGCGCCAAGAAACTCGTGGCGCTCCACACGTCGGCGGCCACGTCGTAGCGCTCGGCGAGGACCTTCTGCGCGCGGAGGGCTTCCTGGAGGATCGGGCCGCTGGCGAGCAACTGCGCGCGATGAGCCCTCGGTTCAGGCGCGGGCAAGAACCGGTATAGGCCCTTGACGATGCCCTCCTCCACCCCGTCGGGCATCGCCGCCATCGCGTACGCCTCGTTGTGGATCGTGACGTAGTAGAAGACGTCCTGCTGCTCGACGAACATCTCCCGAAGGCCGTGGCGAACGATGACCGCGAGCTCGAAGGCCCACGCCGGGTCGTACGATCGAACGCTGGGTATCGTCGATGCGAGCAGGTGGCTGTGGCCGTCGGCGTGCTGGAGGCCTTCCCCCATGAGGGTGGTGCGACCTGCGGTGCCGCCCATGAGGAAGCCGCGGCCTCGTATGTCCCCCAAGGCCCACATCTGGTCGCCCGTGCGCTGGAAGCCGAACATCGAATAGAACATGTAGAAGGGGATCATCGGCACGCCATGCGTGGCGTACGCCGTGGCTGCCGCGGTGAACGACGCCATCGAGCCCGCTTCGGTGATGCCCTCTTCGAGCAATTGGCCGGTCGCGCTTTCGCGATACTTGAGCATGACGCCGGCATCGACGGGCTCGTAGGCCTGGCCGTGGGCCGCATAGATGCCGATCTGGCTGAAGAGCGGGTCCATGCCGAACGTCCTCGCCTCGTCGGGAATGATGGGCACGATGCGCTCGCCGATCCCCTTGTCCCTCAGGAGCTTGGAGAGCATGCGGGCAAACGCCATCGTGGTCGACACGTCGGCCTTGGAGCCGCCGAGAAACTCGTCGAAGGGGTCCTTGTCTTCGTCGGGCATCGGCAGGGCGTAGGACCGGGCCGCACGCTGCGGGACGAACCCACCGAGCGCGCGACGGCGCTCCAGCAGGTACTGCACCTCCTCGCTATCCATGCCGGGGTGGAAGAACGGGGGCTCCTTGAGCTGCCGGTCCGGAATGTCGAGCTCGAGCAGATTGCGGAACGCCCGCAGCTCTTCCTCGTCGAGCTTCTTCTGCTGATGCGTGACGTTCTTGGCCTCGACACCGGGCCCGAGGGTCCACCCCTTGACCGTGTGCGCGAGGATGACGGTGGGGGAGCCGCGATGCAGGGTGGCAGCGTGGAACGCGGCGTGAACCTTGCGCATGTCGTGACCACCGCGTCGCAAGCGACGGATGTCCTCGTCCGACAAGTGCTTCACGAGCTCGAGCAGCCGCGGGTCCTTTCCGAAGAAGTCCGCGCGGACGTAGTCACCGGTCTCCACGGCATACTTCTGGAACTGTCCGTCGACGGTCTCGTTCATTCGCTGGACGAGGACTTGGTCGGGATCGTGGTCGAGCAGTGCGTCCCACTCCCTTCCCCAGATGACCTTGATGACGTTCCAGCCCGCTCCACGGAAGACGGTCTCGAGCTCCTGGATGATCTTGCCGTTGCCCCGCACGGGGCCGTCGAGCCGCTGCAGGTTGCAGTTGACCACGAAGATGAGGTTGTCGAGCTTGTCCCTGCCGGCGAGGGAAAGGGCGCCGAGGGCTTCGGGCTCGTCGGTTTCGCCGTCGCCGAGGAACGCGAACACGCGGTTTCCGGACGTGCGAGCGATGCCGCGGGCTTGGAGGTAGCGGTTGAACCGAGCCTGGTAGATGGCGAAGATGGGACCGAGGCCCATGGAGACGGTGGGGAACTCCCAGAACTTCGGCATCAGGCGGGGGTGCGGGTACGAGGACAGGCCGTGCCCGAGCCACTGCTCTCGACGGAAGCGGTCGAGGTGCCCCTCGGTGAGCCGGCCCTCGAGGTAGGCGCGGGCATAGATGCCAGGCGCGGCGTGGCCCTGGAACAGGATCTGGTCGTGGCCGTCGGGGTGCTCGCGGCCTCGGAAGAAGTGGTTGAATCCTGTTTCGTAGAGGCTTGCGGCGGAGGCATAGGTGGCCAGGTGACCGCCGATGCCGTGGAACTGTCGGTTGGCGCGCACGACCATGACGGCGGCATTCCAGCGGATCAACCTTCGGATACGCTTCTCGATGCGCTCGTCACCGGGGTAGGGCGGCTCCTCGAGGGGGCTGATCGTGTTGATGTAGGGCGTCTGCACGAGCACGGGCAGACCGACGCCGATGGCTCGGGCGTGGTCGAGCAGCTTGCTGGCGAGGAACCGGGCGCGGGCCGGTCCTTGGGACTTCGCCACGTCGGACATCGAGTCCATCCACTCGGTGGTCTGGACCGGGTCGATGTCGGGAAGGCGCGTGGTGGGGTCGGCGAACATGAAACCTCCGTAGGGACGGAGCCGTGGCTGGCTCCGGTCCAGTCAGATGTTCGTATGGGGCGGTGAGTTTCGAGACGCCAGGGTCGAAGTCCCGACCGGGTTGAGGCCCAGCGCCGACAATGGACGGATGAGGGACATGAACGAGATGTGCCTGGCGGAAGTCTCGATCCCTTGACCGAGAGGCAACCGAAACCCAGATCGGCGACGGCGACGGCGACGGCGACGGCGACGGATTGATTCTTCTGCCGGGCACATCTAGGAGCTGAGAACACGGAATTCGAACAGACAACCAGGAATGGGCTGGGCAAATCGCGCGGCCTACCTCCGCACCAGCCCCATCCCCTTCTGTGGCTTCTGCGTCTTCTGTGGTTCTCCGGGCGGGACTCAGTCAGGCAGGAACCACTTGAGCAAGCCGTTCTGCCGGATGCCGTAAAGGTGGCCGACGGCGGTGAGCACGGTGTCGGGCAGGTAGCGACCCCAGAGCTTGACGGGCAGGCCGTTGACTTCGATAGTCGGTGCGTAGGCGACGGCGAGCAGGTACTCGATGAGGTAGCGGGCGTTCTGAGCGATCTGGCCGGAGTAGGAGTGGCGGTCGCGGAGGCGAAGGATGCGCAGTTCGTGCAGGGAGCGCCCCAACTCGGACTCGATGAGCTCTGGGTACGTGGTGAGGATGACCTCCGTGCGGACCGTACGCGCGCCGGACTCGACGTATTCCGCAAAGCGTTGGGGAGCGGTGGCCGGGTCGAGACCACGCTGCGCGGCCTGATGCCAGTCGCGGTGCGCGTTGTCGTCGATGATCTTGCCCACGGGGGGCAAGTCGATGTCGAGCAGCAGGTTCGTGGCGTTGTAATGCCCGCGGTGCTCCTCCCGCTCCACGACCGTGACGCCGGACTCTTCGGCGAAGATGTGCTCGGCCAGAAGAAGCTCTCCCTCGTCGCCGATGACCTTGAAGCCGATCACGTCGTTGATGGTCAACTGGTCGCGCGGGAAGATGACGGCGCCGTCGCGAAATGCCCCTGCGACGACGCGCTCGGCGGCCACGAAGTCCTCGTCCATCTGGGCTTCGGTGCTGATGAGGTGCTGCAGGGGGACGCCGCGGGCGAAGGCGCGTGCCGAGGCGAAGACTTCGGCTTCCTGGCGGACGCGGTCGGCGAGCGCGTCGGACAGGCGGTAGGCGGTCTTCTCGGCCACCCGGCTGGGGCGCTTGATGCGACTGATGGAAACGAGGCTCCGGGTGGGCGTGGACAGGAGCATCGCGTCGACCGGCATGCCGGGGAAGAACTCCTCCGGGCTGGCCTGGTAGGCAGCCACGAGGTCCTGCACACGCGGGGGAAAACGCGGAATGCCCTCGATGAGGCGAGCGCGCAGCGCATCTTTGTACTGCACGCGCTCGACGGACAGCCGTTCCCCGTACAACCTACCGAAAAGGTTGAGCATGATGTCCTGCACGATGGGCGCGGACACGGCGCTCTCGAACAGAAAGATCTCCGAAAGGCGGCGACCATCGTCTTCCCGCGGGTCGTTGTTCAACCACCGAAGGGTGATGTCGAACAGGTCGTCACGATGCATCAAGCTCGTCAGGAACACGGCAGCCTCAGGGATGGCGGGAGCGTCGGGCTCGTCCCGTGTGTAGCGTGGGGCAAGGCTTGGGGCAAGGCGTGGGGCAAGGCGGCCCGCTAGGCCCAGATCCGGAGCCATCGGAGTCGGCCGCAGATTCCGCAGAGAACCGCAGACGGTTTCGTTGTTTGTGCGGATGTGGATAGCTGCGTGGCGACGGTTGGCTCCAGATCAGAGTTAGGACAACCGATTCAGCCCGTTGAGCGCCGCCACCCGATACGCCTCCGCCATCGTCGGGTAGTTGAACGTGGTATTCACGAAATAGGAGAGCGTGTTCGCCGCCCCTTCCTGGGCCATGATCGCCTGGCCGATGTGGATGATCTCGCTCACCTGGTCCCCGAACGCGTGGATCCCGAGCAACTCCAGCGTCTGCTGGTGAAACAGCAGCTTCAGCATCCCCACCGTCTGCCCCGTGATCTGCGCTCGCGCCAGGTGCCGGAAGTGCGCCCGCCCTACCTCGAAGGGGACCTTCGCCAGCGTCAGCTCTTTCTCCGTCTTGCCCAGAGAGCTCACCTCCGGCGTGGTGTAGATCCCGGAGGGGATGTTGCGCACAAGCCGCGCATCGAGCCGCCCCTCCACGATGTGCGTTCCCGCCAGCCTACCCTGATCGTAGGCCGCGGAGGCCAGGCTCGGGAACCCCACCACGTCCCCCACCGCATACACGTTCGGCACCGCCGTCCGGTACGCGTCGTCCACCGCAAGGTTGCCCCGCTCGTCCGGCACGAGCCCGATCCGTTCCAGGTCCAGCTCGTGCGTGTTGCCCGTCCGCCCGTTCGCCCACAGCAAGACGTCGGACTTGATCCGCTTGCCGCTCTGCAGGTGCAGGTTCACGTGGTCCTCGAGCACCTCCACCCGCTGCATCTGCTCACTGTGCCGAAGCACGACGCCCTGATCGCTCAAGTGATAGCTGAGGGCATCGATGATCTCGTCGTCCAGGAACGTGAGCAGCTTGTCCCTGGTGTTGATGAGGTTGACCTTGATCCCGAGGTTGCGACAGATGGACGCATACTCGCAGCCGATGACGCCGGCGCCGTAGACGGTGACGGATTCGGGCGTTCTGGGCAGCTCGAGGATGCTCTCGGCGTCGTAGATGCGAGGGTGATCGAAGGGGACGTCGGAGGGGTGATACGGACGCGAGCCGGTGGCGATGACGACGGAGCCGGCCTGGAGAAGAACATGGGACCCATCCGCGTCGTCGACCCGCAGGGTGTGTGCGTCGACGAAGCGCGCGATGCCATGGACGACAGGCACGCGATTGCGGTCGTAGAAGCCCTGGCGCAGCTCGACCTGGCGTTCGATCACGGACGCCGCGGCGCGCGTGAGGTCCGGAAACGACGGCATGGGAGAAGGGGCGCAACCGAAGGGCAGACGCTTGCGTTCGACGAGGCGCTGGATGACTTGCCGAAGCGTCTTGGAGGGGATGGTGGCTGCGTGCGTGCACGCCCCGCCGACCAGGGGGCGGCGCTCGACCACACAGACCTTCTTGCCGCCCTTGGCGCACTTCATGGCGGCGCCCTCGCCCCCGGGGCCCGATCCGATCACGACGACGTCGTAGGGCTGTACAGACATGATGTCCGTTGTAGCTCATGGGGGATCGAGACGGTACTGACGAAGGTGCGCGGATAGGAGAGATGAACTAGGAGCTGAGAACACGGAATTCGAACACGGAATGAGGAATGCCGGAGCAGACGGGGAGCAGAGACGGGGAGTCGTCCTCGCCCCATGACCAACCTGGCATGTCGGCTACCGAGTGACCACGCGAACCGCCTCTTCGATCATCGCACGCGTTGCGCGGTCGTTCTCCAGCTTCAAGTTCCCGAACGCCAGACTGACCAACTGGCGCGAGCGCTGCTCCTCCGTCATCGGGCGGGCCGACGCACGGGCGAGCATCTTCGCGAGGGTTGGGTTTACACGTGGCGGTTTCTTCACAAAGAAAGCCTAGCGCTGAGAGCGACCTTCCACAAGGTGGCGTCCAGGATTGCGCCAAGCGCACGCACACGCGCGGCGGTGCCGCGCACAACGCTCGACTCGACAGTGTCGAGTCGCTCCGTCGGCGGATTTGTACCGACACATGCTCGTGCTCGTGCTCGTCCTGCGCTCGTGCGCGTTTCATCCTCTGGGCAACCCTACGGAGTCGCCCACACGTACCCCGCCACCCCCTCGAGGTTCCACCCCTGCGAAACCAACCCGTCGCGCTCCGCCGCGCTCGTGGTGAACAAGTGGAACGTGTAGGCGAGACGGTACAGCGGGACCGCCGAACAGTCCGATGCGTTGGCGATGCACCCGATGGACCCCTCCGCCAGCCAACCCACGCCGACCAGATAGTCGTTCTCGGCCTGGGATGCCGTTACGAAATGCTCCCCGGTGTTCGGGTTCAACAACCGCCGAAGCGCGACCAGCCCCCACTGGCACGGCGCGTTGTACACGTAGAACTGGGGCCCTTCCAGGGTGTACCCGTAGGGCGTCCCTTCGTCGGGATTCACCGACAGCAAGTGGTCCCCGTTCGGGTGGGACGACCGATACACCAGCTGGCGACTGGGACTCGTCCTGCACGAACAGGATTGCCCAGGCGCGGCGCAAACCATCAGCCCACTGCAATCGCCGTCCGTGCAACACGAGCCGGAGGGGATGCATTGGCTACCGCACAGCTGCGTGGACGAAGGGCAAGAACACGCCTGGCTCACGCAAGTCCGCCCTCCCGTGCAGTCGCCGTCCGTGCAGCACGCGCTATCCGGGATGCACTGCGAGCCACAGGTCTTGTAGCCGTTCGAGCACACGCAGACATTGCCCGTGCAGCTCTCCCCCGTCCCGCAACTTCCACACTGCATCGTCTCGCCGCAACCGTCCGATGCGGTCCCGCACGTGGCTCCGACGGCATCGCATGTCTTCTTCGTACAACCGCAGTGGTTCGGTGTGCCGCCGCCTCCGCACGTCTCGGGCGCCGTGCACGTCCCGCAATCCAACATCCCGCTGCAGCCGTCGGACACTTCGCCGCAGCTGATGCCAAGGTCACCACAGGTCTTGGGCGTGCACGCGGTGGAGCCGCACATGTTGGGCTGCTCGCCTCCACAGTGCTGGCCGGCAGGGCAACCTCCGCAATCCACCACGCCGCCGCACCCGTCGGGCGCCGTGCCGCACTGCGCGCCAAGCTCCACGCACGTCTTCGCGCGACACCCGCACTGGTTCGCGTCCCCCCCGCCCCCGCAGACCGACGGCGTCGGGCACTCTCCGCACGTGAGCACGTCGTCACAGCCGTCGGATACCGCGCCGCACTGCGCCCCCAACGACAAGCACGTCTTCGCCGCACAGGGCGTCGTGCCGCACTGGTTCGGCCCATCCCCCCCGCAGAACCGGCCCTGCGGGCACAGGCCGCAGGACAGCACGCCACCGCACTCGTCCGGCGCGTTCCCGCATTCCGCGGCCAGCCCCAAACATGTCGCAGGGGCGCACGACCCCGTGTCCGCGCCCGCGTCCGTCGACGGCCCCGGCGGCAAGGCCGACGTCTCCCCTTCCTGACCCGCGCACGCCACCATGAGCAGCATCGGAAGCAGCGCCGCGTACCTCGTCGGCATGGTGCTCATTATGCGGGGGGGCCCCGAGCGGCGCAATCGATCGTTTCCATGGGCCCACGCGGACCTTGACGCGCATCCCACGGCGGTTGACGAATAGGGGAGCATGACGACTCACGACAGCAGCCTGTTCCCGGATGATTGCGTCCTGATGCCCTTGTCGAGCGGCGCGCTCCTGGTCTCCCGCTCGCACACGTTGTTCTGCCGCATCCCAAAGCAACACCTGCAGGACGTGCGCGGCGCGATGAACGGGTCGCACCCCTCGTCCCTGCCGGACGAGTTGGTGGAGTCGCTTCGCAAACACGGGTTCGGCGGCCCGCCCCGACAGGCCAAGCCCCCCTCCCCTTCCGTCCAGATCCAGCTGACCAACGCCTGCAACCTCGCCTGCGCCTATTGCTGCACCAACTCCGGTTCGGCTCGCCACGGCGAGGTCGATCGGGACACCCTCATGCGCGTCGTCGACGACGTCGCCGCGGTGCATGGCCCCGGCACCCGCGTGGCCCTGCTCGGCGGAGAGCCGCTGCTCGTCCCGTGGGCCGTCGACCTCGCCGAACACATCGTGCAGCACCGTCTGATCCTCACGGTCTTCACCAACGGCTTGCTGCTCAAGGACGAGACGATCGCCGCCCGGCTGGGCGCGCTCTGCAAGAAGGGGGCACAGGTTCGCGTGTCGCTCGCGGGCGCCACCGCGCAGGTGTGCGACCGCGTCTCCGGGGCGCCGCGGTTCGACTCCGTGGTCGAAGGCATCTGCACGCTCGCCCGCTTCGGTCCGCCTCCCAGCATCGACTTGATGCTCCTGCCGGATCAAATCGACGACGCTACCGAGCACCTCACCGAGCTACGTCGCCTTCTTCCGCCAGGAACGCCGATCGCCCTCGGCATCCCGTACCTGTCCGGTCGGGAGCGAGGCGCACACCTGTTCGCATCACGTGCGCAGCTCGAGCAAGCCCTCGACCGCATCGCCTTCGAAGCCGGTGAGACCATCGCGGCACCGGAGACGAGCCCCCTGGCCGAGAGGCGCGAAGGCTGCTCGTGCGCGCTCGGCCATCACCTGCACGTTCGCTCGGACGGCACGCTGTTCACGTGCTTCAAGATGGAAGAGCGCGTGGGAGACCTTCGAACCATGACGTTCGCCGAGGGGCTCCACAGCCTTCGGGCGAGCGCACGGCCCGTCGGCACGTTGCCGCTGTGCAAGGACTGTCCGCTCGCCACGCTGTGCGGTGGCGGGTGCCGCTCGGAGAACCTGCAGTACACGGGCGATGGCGACGTGCCCGTGTGCGGCCCCTGGCGCGTGCGGGTCCTTGCGGAGATGCTCGCGGAGGACCGGGTCACGGCGCTCGAGTGGCCCGCCCCGCACTTGCTGGCCGAGGCGCATGCGCGCGGAATCGAAGGGCCGGCCGCGCTACAGCCGGTCATCCCGTCGCGGCACCTTGTCGACGTGTGACTGCTTCTTGGGGCGCCGGGGACGCTCGACGCGCAAGGGAAACACACCGCAGAGAAGCTCCACCAGGGAGATCGGGGGAGTTGTGGGAAGCGGCTTCTTCTCCGCGGCGCGAGGCATGCCGACGGCGGGAGCACGCGGCGTGCCACGCTCGTTTCTCGGCGTGCAAAGGGTTTCGGACGGGAGGCGGACGGGACACTCGTCCGCGGGCCGGACAGGTGACCGCTCACGCCAACCCAGCCTCCAGCCGCATCCCCACCTCCTGCACCTCGTCGGGGAAGCGGCGCGCGAGCCGGGCCTTTCGCAGGTTCGCAGCCACGATCTTGGCGACCTCGAGCCGCCCCCGGTCGGCCCAGCGCTCGAGCATCGGAAACCCCCGGAAAGGGTCCGCCGCCACGAACACCGAAGGCGCGAACTCGAGCGCCTTGCGCAGCGCCTTGGCCGCATCCGTCTGCCCTTCCGGCGTCGAGAGCCACGTCTCGAGGGCCACCTCCGCGCCATCGAGCGCGAACGCCGCCGCCTCCGCATCCGCGAGCAGGGGGGGATGCGCCAGGCCTGCAAGCACCGCACGAAGACCGAGCAACGAAGGCTCCTCGAGCCATCCCTGCAGCAATGCCCGCAGCGCAGGAAACGACGCCATCCCGATGCGCTGCAACCCGAACGCGCAGGCCTCCCTCGTCCGCCAGCGCGGGTCGTGGGCGGCACGACGCAGCACCGCCTCGATCTCGGACCGCTCCTTTTCATGGCAAGACGAGTGAATCGCCCCGAGCGCTTGCACGGCGACGAAGGGCAGAAACTCCTTGGGGTGGTTGGTGGGGGCCTCGAGCGCGGAGATGGAAGCCCAACGCCGGATTCTGTCCAACCACGCGGGGTCCGCGGCGAGCGCGGTGGCGCGGTCGGAGAAGGCTTCGGCAAGCTCGAGGTTGGCGCGGGGCCCGGGAAGTCCCGAGCGCTCGAGGAGGAAGGACGCCACCGAGTCGGGGTTGTCGCTCAGCGCGTCCAGCTTGGCGTGTAGGTCGCTTCGCTTCACGGTGGGGAAGCCTCGGGTTTCGTCGGTGGGAAGTCAACGGACGGTTCTGACGAATGCCATCCGTCTCCGAGGCACCTCGCGACGCCTTACCGACGGATGCCATCCGTCTCCGAGCCACCTCGCAACGCCTTACCGACGGACGCCATCCGTCTCCGAGCCACCTCGCAACGCCCTACCGACGGACGCCATCCGTCTCCGAGCCACCTCGCAACGCCCTACCGACGGACGCCATCCGTCTCCGAGCCACCTCGCAACGCCCTACCGACGGACGCCATCCGTCTCCCGGCGTGGGTGGGTCGGATCAGGGCCGAATTCGACCTTGTATGGCGCTTTGATGTGGTATTTAGGCCACCCAATCACGGTTCGGCTCCTTGGGCGGGGGCCGGTCAGGAGAAAGTCATGGGACTGACCTATTTTTCGAATGCAGAAATGGTCGAAACCACCGACCGTTGGGTCGGGGCTGAGCGCGCGAGGTTCCTCGCCATCCCCGAGATCGCGGGGCTGATGCCGAAGGTCGAAGCGGTCCACGCCGGACTTCTGATCTTCGTCAAGGACGTTTCGGAGCCGCCCACGGTCGCGGTCGCCCACGACGTGCTCGACCACCGGCAGGACCGCTACATGCGCGCGCTGTACTACATGCACCGTGCCTATCGGGAGTACCTGTTGGCGCAGGACGAGTTCGACGACGTCGAGCTTCAGCGGGTGAAGGTGTCCCAGAAGGCGCTGCTGCCCAGGGGCATGACGGGAACCCGGCTGGGTTACGTGGAGGAGGCGGGTAACGCGAAGCTCGCGAAGGAGGCGTTCGACAGAACGCCGGAAGCCAAGATCGTGGTGGGCAAGCTGCGCCTGACCTCGACGGTCACGGGGCAGCAAGTGCTCGACGGGTGGCAGGACGCGGCAGCCGCGCTCGGCAAGGCGGTGCAGGACAAGGCCTCGCAGGTCAAGGACACGGACCCGGAGCGCAACCTCAAGGTCCTGCAGGCTCGCAACGCATGGATCTCGGTCGTGCGCGCGGTGCTCGCGGTGCTCGAGCACTCCACGGCGGCAGCCGCGGACATCGCCGCGATCCGCGGGCCTGTCGAGAACTTGGAGGAGAAGGCCACGGCGAGGGTGTCGGCCAAGATCAAGGCCGCGCAGCCCTCGGGACCGACCGCGCCCACGGCGTGAGCGTTGCGTCCTCCACGATCGCGTGTCACAGAACCCACATGCCACGTGTCAACATCATGCTGGACGATGACACCATGAGCCGGCTGTCACGACACGCAAAGCACTTGGGTCTGCCCAGCGCGGCAGCCGCCCGCTCCCTCATCCAGGAAGCACTCGCGAGAAGGGAGCGGCTGGAACAGCGTCGCAAGCTTGCGGAAGACTACGCCGCGGGCCGGGAAGATGCCTCGCGGTTGCTCCGCGTCATGGAACCCGGACAGTGGGACCTGCTCGATGAAGACTGAGCCTTCGGCCGCGGAATTCCGTCGCGGCGACGTCCTCTGGATCAACTGCGATCCGTCCATCGGTGCCGAGCCGACCAAGACCCGCACGTGCGTCGTGGTCTCCAACGACATCGCCAACACCTGGGGATCGGTCGTCACGGTCGTTCCCACGCAGCGGTACACGGCGGAACGGGCATCTCGCGCCTACATGGTGGATCTGCGCCCCCCGAGGTCCACCCTACAGCAGGCGAGGGTCGCCAACGCGTCGATGATCATGACCTACGACCGCGCTCGCGTTGTTCGTAGGGCGGGCCGCGTCGATGCCAAGGCGATGGCGGCCCTGCACGACGCGATCGCACTGCACCTGGGGCTTGTGGAACTACCGTGAGTACCTTCTCACGGCAGCAAGGCGATCCCTTACTCGAGCTTCTTGTCCGTCATGCACTTCTGACTGTCTTCCAGCGTCGCCGCGGCCACGATGCAAGCGCGTACGCCATTCGGCATCCCGTCGCACATCTTGGTCCACAGCTTCTTCTCCGGCTCTCCTGAACCAGGGTTGAACCCCGCCAGCTTCGCGACCACCGCGTCGCAAGCGACGTCCGCGGCAGGCTTGGCGGCAGCAGGCTTGTCCTTGTCACACGCGAACAGGGCCACGGAAACGACAGCGAGCGCACACAGCAACTTTGCGTTCATCGGATCCTCCAGGGGAAACAGGAAGGCATTTGGGTACACCAGGGCCCCGGGATTGGGAAGCTCATCCCTGTTCCGAGGACTGGCAAACGCAAGCTTCACCGGATCCTGTCACCACACCAACCTCAGGATCGAGCACGAGCACGAGCACGAGCACGAGCACGAGCACGAGCACGAGCACGAGCACGAGCAGGCGGGGGTTTGCAGACAGTCCCTCGTTCCCACGAGGCATGGTCAGCATGGGTCGCTTCGGACGCACAACCCATCGCGACGCAGCTACCCCCATCCGCACAAGCAACGAAGCCATCTGCGGTTCTCTGCGGAATCTGCGGCCAACTCCGATGCCTCCGGATCCGGGCTCATGCCCCCCACTTTCCCCTGCCCCCCAACTGCACTAGGCAGTCATCCATGTCTACCCACGGCTTCGAGCTCGTCGCCGAACGCGACGTCGCTGAGATCAAATCCAAGGCCCTCCTCTACCGTCACGCAAAAACCGGGGCCCAGCTGCTTTCCCTCGTCAACGACGACGAGAACAAGGTGTTCGGCATCACCTTCCGCACGCCGCCGAAAAACTCCACCGGCGTCGCCCACATCCTCGAGCACTCCGTGCTCTGCGGCTCGCGGAAATACCCCGTGAAGGAACCCTTCGTGGAGCTGCTGAAGAGCTCTCTGAAAACCTTCCTCAACGCCTTCACCTTCCCCGACAAGACCTGCTACCCCGTCGCCAGCCAAAACACCCAGGACTTCTACAACCTCATCGACGTCTACCTCGACGCCGTCTTCTTCCCGCGCCTCACCCCCGAGGTCCTCATGCAGGAAGGCTGGCACCTCGAGACGGAGTCCGACACGTCGCCCCTCACCTACCAGGGCGTCGTCTACGGCGAGATGAAGGGCGTGTACTCGTCGCCGGACAGCGTGCTCGGCGAAGCTTCCCAGCAGTCCCTGTTCCCGGACAACACCTACGGGCTCGACTCGGGGGGCAACCCCAAGGAGATTCCCAACCTCACGTTCGAGGCCTTCAAGGGCTTCCACGAGGAGTTCTATCACCCCTCCAACGCCCGCATCTTCTTCTGGGGCGACGACGACCCCACCGAGCGGCTGCGCATCGTCGATGAATACCTGAGCCAATTCCAGGCCCGAAAGGTCGACTCCACGGTCGCCCTGCAACCACGTCTCTCCGAGCCGCGCACGCTCGTCAAGCCCTACGCCGCTTCCGAGCCCGGGGAGTCGGACAGCGCGATGGTCACGGTCAACTGGCTCCTGCCCGAGGTGACGAACGCGGAGGCGACCCTCGCGTTCCAGATCTTGGAGCACGTGCTCATCGGCACGCCCGCCTCCCCGCTGCACAAGGCCCTGATCGATTCGGGGCTCGGCGAGGACCTCGCGGGCGCTGGTCTCGAAACCGACCTGCGCCAGATGTACTTCTCGACCGGACTCAAGGGCATCGAACGCGATCGCGCCGAAGACGTCGAGAAGCTCGTCATCTCCGTGCTGGGATCGCTCGCCAAAGACGGCATCCCCCGCGACTTGCTCGACGCGTCCGTCAACTCGATCGAGTTCCACCTGCGCGAGGCCAACACGGGCAGCTACCCCAAGGGGCTCATCTACATGCTGCAGGCCCTGCGCTCGTGGCTCTACGACGCCGACCCGCTCGGTCCGCTCGCGTTCGAGAAACCATTGGGCGCGGTCAAGTCCAAGGCCCAGGCCGGCGGGTACTTCGAAGGACTCCTGCGCGAGCACTTCCTCGACAACCCGCACCGGTCTCGCGTGCTGCTCATCCCGGACCAGGAGGAAGGTCCCCGCCGCGACAAGCAGGAGCAAGAACAGCTTGCGAAGCTGCGCGAAAAGCTCTCCGCCGACGATGTTCGCAAGGTCATCGAGCAGGCGCAGTTGCTGAAACAAAAGCAGCAGGCCGCCGATCGCGCCGAAGACCTCGCCACCATCCCGACCCTGTCGGTCGCCGACCTTCCCCGCCAGAACAAGCGCATCCCCGAGCAGAAGCTGCAGCTGGCCGACGGCCGCGCCGCCCTGCACTTCCACGACCTCAACACCTTCGGGATCGCGTACCTCGACGTCGCCTTCGACCTGTCCGTCGTCCCCCAGCAGGACATCCCGCTGCTGCCCCTGTTCGGCCGCGCGCTTCTGGAAACGGGCACGGACAAGCAGGACTTCGTCTCCTTGTCCCGCCGCATCAGCACCACCACGGGCGGCATTTGGCCTGACCTGTTCGCCTCGACCGAGCAACAAGGCGCGACGAGCGCGTGGTTCATGCTCCGCGGCAAGGCCATGCTGGACAAGGGTCAGGAGCTCACGGCCATCCTGCATGACGTGCTGCACGGCGCGCGCCTCGAGGACCAGGATCGCATCCGACAATTGCTGCTCGAAGACAAGGCGCAAGCGGAGATGGGCATCATCCCCTCCGGGCACAGCATGGTGGATGCGCGCATCCGCGCGAGCTTCTCGGACGCCGCGTGGGTCAACGAGCAGACGGGCGGCATCAGCTACTTGTTCTTCCTGCGCGACCTGCTGTCACGCTTCGACCAGGAGTGGCCCAGCTTGCTCGAGCGCCTGCAGGGCCTGAGGCGACGCCTGTTCAACCAGAACAACACGGTGGTGAACGTCACGCTCGACGAGGCGGGGTTCCAGCAGTTCAAGCCTCATGTGGACCGACTCGTGGCGGCGTTGCCTTGCAAGCGGACGGACAAGACGGCGTGGAAGCGCGCCGAGGCTCTGGGCCCCGAGGGCCTGACCATGCCCGCGCAGGTGCACTACGTGGGCAAGGGCGGCAGCTTGCGCGACCTGGGGTACACGTTCCACGGGTCCGCCCTGGTGATCACGCGGTTTTTGCGCACGTCCTGGCTGTGGGACCGCGTCCGTGTCCAGGGGGGAGCGTACGGCGCCTTCTGCCGCCTCGACCGCCTGACCGGGGTCTTCACGTTCCTGTCCTACCGAGACCCGAACCTCGAGCGCACGCTGCAAGCCTTCGACGAGACCGCGAAGTTTCTCGCGGAGGTTCCGCTTCCCCAGGAGGAGCTGGACAAGAACATCCTGGGGGCCATCGGGGACCTCGACACCTATCTGCTTCCCGACGCCAAGGGTCACGTGGCGTTCCTGCGCAGCTTGACCGGCCAGACGCAGGAGATCCTGGACCGGCTCCGAACCGAGGTATTCGAGACGAAGGAGCAGCACTTCCGCGACTTCGGGAGGTTCCTGTCCCAGCTCAACGACAAGGGCACGGTCGCCGTGCTCGGCGGGGAGGAATCGATCCGCAAGGCCGCCGGGCCGCTCGGGTTGAAGGTCGTCTCGGTGCTCTAGGTACCCCCATTCTGCATTCCGTGTTCGCGTTCCGTGTTCATCATTCCTAGTTGATGTGCCTTGTCCGTGCATCGTCCGAAGTCCCCCGTTCCTAGTTTCCTTCCAGCACAGCTAGGTCTAGGGTCTCTCATCGGTGAGCGAAGCTCGTTGACAACGTCCGAGCAACGACGCCCCAACCCTTCGCGTCGCCGGTTCCGAACCGGCAAAGAGGCATCATGAGGACGTACGAATCTGCCGGCGTGGCTGTGCCGGAAATCCTTCTCCCGAAAGACGAACTGTCGAAGACGAAGTGGGCCGTGGTCGCCTGCGACCAGTACACGTCCGAACCCGAGTACTGGCGAAGTGTCGAGCAGACGGTCGGAGACGCCCCCTCCACGCTCCGCCTCATCTACCCCGAGGTCTACCTCGGAGAGCCAGAGCCAGAGACACGCATCGCCGGCATTCGCGCCAGCATGGACGCCTATCTGAAAGCCGGACACCTCGTCGCCCACGACGGCATGACCTACGTCGAGCGCATGGCGGGCGGTCGCACCCGCAAGGGCCTGGTCCTGTGCGTCGACCTCGAGCGCTACGACTTCAACAGGGGCTCGACCTCGCTCATCCGCGCCACGGAGGGGACCATCCTCGAGCGACTGCCGCCGCGCATCAAGATCCGCAAGGGAGCGCCGCTCGAGCTTCCTCACATCATGGTGCTCATCGACGACCCTGAGAACACGGTGCTGGGACCGCTGACATCGGGCACGCAGAGCCTTACGAAGGTGTACGACTTCGACCTGATGCTGAATGCTGGGCACCTCACTGGCTATCTGGTGGGCGACCGCGCGATCGAGCAATCGGTCATCCGCAGCCTCGAGAAGCTGGGCAGCCCCGAGGCCTTCGCGAAGCGGTACGACCTGCCTGCAGGCAAGCCCGTGCTGCTGTACGCCATGGGCGACGGCAACCACTCGCTCGCGACGGCCAAGGCGATCTGGGAGCAGACCAAGCAGGAGGCGGAAGACAAGGAAGCGGTCATGCACGACCCGACTCGTCATGCCCTCGTGGAGCTCGTCAACCTCCACGACCCGGCCCTCGAGTTCGAGCCCATCCATCGCGTGCTGTTCGACCTCGCCAAGGGCAAGGATCTGTTCGGTGAGATCGTGTCCAAGCTGTCGGCCACGCTGCAGGAAGTCGGTTCGCTCCAGCAGATGGAGCAGGAGGTCCGCTCGTCCACCGCTGCGCACCAGCGCGTCGGCATGATCCGCGAGAGTGGATACGGCGTGGTGCACATTGGCAAGCCCACGAGCAACCTGCCCGTCGGGTCCTTGCAGCCGGTGCTCGACGCGTTCATGAAGGCGGGCGGGGCGCGGGAGATCGACTACGTGCACGGCACCGACCCGGTGGCGCAACTCGGCCGCAAGCCGGGCAACATGGGGTTCTTCCTGCCGGCCATGAGCAAGCATGACTTGTTCCGAACCGTGATTCTCGACGGCGCCCTGCCGCGCAAGACGTTCTCGATGGGCGAAGCGGAGGAGAAGCGGTTTTACATGGAGTGCCGCAAGCTGACCTGACCCGGGCGGTACCCATCCGTTTCCTCACCGACGCGATGCGCGGGCAATCCGCTTCGGCGACGATCGGTGTCGCTGATCCGGAGCGACTGCACGGACCGCGGGGCAACCTCTGAATCCTGCTCGACGATTGGCCAGGTGGCCCGCCACCAACAAGGTGGGCGGTGCGTGAGAGGGCTCCTTCCCCCGACTGTTCGGGGGAAGGCTGGGATGGGGGCATGCCTCCGGATTCGGGGTGTCCCACGTTGACCGGTTGCCGTGCTTGGCCTACGAGCAAAGCAACCGGATGTTCGAACAATCCCACGTCACGGTGCTGCTCTCGGGCTCGACCCACACGGCCATCACCGTGGCGTTGGCTGTGCTCGTTGCGGTGCTTGGGACCCTCGTCGCGCTCCTGCGGCGCAACGCCCGCATCCAGCTGGGGCCACTCGTGATCGAGCCCGTCGCGCAAGACACGGGCGACACCACCGGCAACTACCGAACGATCGGCAGTGCGGGAGAGGAGACCGAACCCTTCGACCTCGCCGAGATCAGCAAGGCCATGACGCAGAGCGAGACCCTTCGCGCCATCGAGGCACTGCGTGTCGTCGAAGCGAAGCTCGCCCAGGACAACCTCGCGCAAGCGAAGGCGCGCGGAGCGGGGGTCCGCACCGTTCGCATGTCGGTATGCCCGCTCTGCATCTTGTACGAGGTCACCGGCAACTCGCCGAAGTGCCACGTCATCCCGTCGGACATGCGCACCGTGGAGGTCGGCAGAGCCCCCGAGGGGCACATCCTCAGCAACCAGCCCAACGTGTCCCATCGCCACTTCAAGCTCCTCATCCAACCGCGAGGGACCCACGGCCGGTGGGCGGGATACGACGTGCGGTTGGAGGACTGTGGGTCCCGCAACGGCACCTGGGTCAATGGCGTGCGCGTGGCGGACAATTCGACGATCGCTCTGACCGACGGAGACATCATCGAGGCCGCCTCGGCTCGCTATCTCTTCTACTTCGTGCTGCGCGTCGACACCTGAACGGCCAACCGGCCTCGGGCCGCGCCTCTCGGCCGGTCGTGTGCTATGGTTGTCTCGTCGACACGGCGATTGCCTATGGAAAACGTGGTCTACTTCGTGGTGGATGCCTCCGATCAGGAGGCTCGAGCGACCGCGTCCGCCATGGAGCAGACGGCGCGAGAGATTTCCCCCGTTCTGGCGCGGGAAGTTCGTTTCCACGTGGAGAACGCCCTACCCAGGGTCCTCGCCAAGCTCCGACTCCACGGCGCGGACGCGCTCGTCGTCGACGCGCGGCACGAGACTTGTCCGCCCGATCAGAGCAAGGCCGTGGAGTTGCTGCGGGACATGTACCGCGAGCACGAGGTGGCTGGCCCCATCAGCCGCTCGCGAACCTTCCTCGTCGCCCCCGCAAGCCCACTCGGCGCCCAGATCGCCTTCGAAGCTGGGCGGCTACGCATCGGCGGGACCATCCCTCTCAGCCCCCAGGAATCCGGGTGGGAAGCCATCTGGCGGCACCTGGACAAGGCCATCCACGAACGACGCGGCGGAAAGACCGCCATCTGTCTCGCAGGCGGCGGAATCGAAGGCGGCTTCTACGAAGTCGGGGTCCTTCGCGCCCTGCAATACTTCCTCCCCGAGTTCTCCCTCTGCAACGTCGACATGATCTGCGGAATCAGCGTCGGCTCCATCATCGGCGCCTTCCTCGCCAACGGGATCAGTCCCGACGAGATCATGCGGGGCATGAAGCTCGGCGAAGGACGTCTCGACAAGCTCCGCAAGTCCGACGGCTTCGACCCGAACGTCGGTGAGTTCGCCCGCAGGTTGGGGCGCGGACTGATGTCTGCTGCACACGGCGACGTCTCCCTGCAAACCATGCTGAAGCTCATTCCCTCCGGCGCGTTCGCGGGCGCCGCGCTGCACCGCTACCTCGAACGCAACCTCACCAAGCCCGGCATGATCGATCGTTTCACCGACCTGCCCCGCCCGTTCTATGTCGGAGCCACGGACCAGGACACGATGGAGCACGTGGTCTTCGGCGAGCCCGGGTGGGACCACATCCCCATTCACAGAGCCGTACGCGCCTCCTCGGCCCTTGCCCCCTTCTACGCCCCCCAGCGCATCGAAAACCGCTACTTCATCGACGGGGCCTTCACGCGCACGTCGGACATTCGCGTGGCCGTCGACCACGGTGCCACGCTCATCATCGTGATCGACCCCCTCGTCCCCATCGTGTCCGAGCGCCCCGGCTACGTCGCGTCGAAGGGAGCGATCATGGGGACCATGCAGGCGCTCAAGTCCATGATTCACGGACGCTTCGGGGCAGCCGCCGAGCAGATGCGCGCGCGATTCCCTCACATCTCCTTGCACCTGTTCCAGCCCGACGGCACCGCCATGCGCCTGATGGCGGGCTCCCCCATGAAGTTCTTCTATCGCACCGAGGTCGAAGACGTCACCTACAGGCAGACCATCCGCGCCATCCGCCAGCGCCTCCTGCCTTCCCTGCAGAACGACTTCGCTCGCCACTCCATCGCGTTCGTCGACCCCGACACCGCCCTCGGAAAGTCCAAACGCGACATGCTCGACGAAGCCGACGAGGTGATGGTCGCGTAGCCTCAGGCTGTGCTACGCCTCGGTGAATGGACGATGACCTCAACCGACGCTTGCTCGCCCTGTTCGTCGCGGGCCACGCGGTGGTCGAGACACGCTTGGGCGCTGTCTACGAACACGTGAGCCTCCTCGAAAGTCCCGGCTGGGCGGAGCCTCCTCGACCTCTCACCTGGCGCTCCCAGGACGAGGCGAACGCACAACTCATGCGCCTGTCGGCCGGTTGCGGCGCTCTCCTTCGACCAGGCGCAGCGAGTGAGCACGACGCCGCTCGTCTCGCCAGCCGAGACCTCGAAGGGCTCGCTGACTTGATCGAGCGGTTGGAAGGCGCGCGCCCATCGGTCGAACAAGCCCTCGCCCGCGCGCAGGAAGTGTCGTCCACCTTCTTCCTCGACGAAGCGAATGACCGAGCCTTGGCCCTCGTGCAGAAGGAGTTACTCGAAATGGGCTCCTTGACGATGCACGAGATCGACTTCCTCGTCGAAGCGGCGGACGGGTCGGACGAGGCCTTGGACGACCTCGCCCGTTTTCGTGCGACCTTCTCCTCAACGCGGATTCCATGGCCCGATCACACGTGAAGGGTCGCGACGTGACCTTCCCGGAGGATTGCACCCAGTGCGGTGCGTGCTGCTTCAGCCAGGAAGCTGACTACCTGCCCGTCTTCGAGGGCGACCGCGCGCGCATGTCGGGAGAGGACCCGTGGCTGGTGGAGGTTCTCGACGGAAGAGCCCACATGCGGATGGTCGAGGGGCGATGCGCGGCGTTGCGTCTTGAGCGTCTTGAGCGTCTTGAGCGTCTGGAGCGTCTGGAGCCTGCGACCTCGCGCATTGTGTGCGCGATCTATCCCGTTCGCCCGGACGTGTGCCGGTGGTTGGCTCGCGGGTCCGGGGATTGCCACGCCCATCGCGTGGAGAAGTGCGCACTTGCGGACGCGTTTCGGGAACAGTTGCTCGGCAGGGACGTCCGGCCGTAGACCTGAACCCATGGCCAGGTATGTAGTCCAAGATGGGCCCGGGAACTATGCGGTCGTGGACGCCCCGTCTCCTCGCGCGGCCGCCCTGCACGTGGCGGGCAGAACGAGGGGCGTGTTCGTCTGGTACCGGGCGCGACGAAGCTTCGGGTGCTGGACGGATGCAGAGCACGCCCGCACGCGATACCTCGGCAAGGTGGACCCGAAGGTCGAAGCGTTGCTCGCGTCAGATGAAGGGGTTGAGATGGACGTTGGCCTGCATGTTTCGCATCGCGAAGGCCACGCGCCGGCCGAACTGAATGACGATCGCGACGAACACCAGGAAGGTGGCGCCCGAGATGGCCCACCGCACGGCCCCTTCCGGATTCCAGAGGGTCCAGAGCGCGGTGAACACGAAGGCCACGAAGGCTCCGGGCACGAGCCACTTCCAGCACAGATTCATGAGCTGGTCGATGCGGATGCGCGGCAGCGTCCATCGAATCCAGATGACCACGAAGATGAGGACCCAGGCCTTGCCGAGGAAGATGAAGGCACCGAGCGCCTGCCACCAGAAGGAGTTGCCCTGGGTGAGCGCGTCGACGAAGGGGACCTGCCATCCGCCGAGGAACAAGGCCGAGGCAATGCCGCTCATGACGAAGACGTTCGCCCACTCGCCGAAGAAGAAGAACACGTAGCGCATGCCTGAGTACTCGGTGGAGTAGCCGGCGACGAGCTCACTCTCGGCTTCGGGCAGGTCGAACGGAGCGCGGTTGCCCTCCGCCAAGGCGGTGATGAAGTACAGGAAGAAGAGCAAGAAGGTGACCGGGTTGCGGAACATGTACCAATCCCAGGGCAAGCCACCCTGGGCCCGGATGATGTCCTGCATGCGCAGGCTACCCGTCATCATCACGACGCAAACGATCGCGATGGCACCCGGGATCTCGTAGCTGATGATCTGGGCGGCGGACCGGATGCCGCCGAGCAGCGACCACTTGTTGTTCGAGGCCCAACCACCCGTCATCAGACCGATCGTCACCAGGGACGTGACGGCGACGACGAAGAGGATACCGATATCGAGGTCGGCCGCGATCAGGTAGTGGCCGAAGGGCATGACCACGAAGGTGGCGCTCACGCCGACGAACACGAGATAGGGGGCGAGACGGAACATGGGTCCGTCCGCCTCGGCAGGAATGATGTCTTCCTTGAGAAGCGACTTCACACCGTCGGCCACCCACTGCAGGAATCCTTGGGGACCGGACCGGTTGGGCCCCACGCGAGACTGCATGCGGCCCGCCATGCGTCGCTCCACCCAGGTGATGATGCCCGCCGTCGGAGACATGAACACACCCACGATCATGACGGCGACGAGCAGAAGGATGGCCGCTCCGACCAGATCCGTCGGAACCCCCTTCGCGATCTTCGAGACCTCCATCTTGCGGTACTCGAGCTGTCCGGCGCGATCGATGCCCACGTCCGTGAAGCGAGACGTGCCCGACGGGATGATGTCCGCCTTGGAGCCGACGTTGATGCCATCGAAGGACTTGATGACGTCGCCTGGAAGGAGACCTGCATTCTTGGCGGCGAGGGTTTCGGGGGCTTCGCTCACCGACTTGATTTTGAGGCCGCCGGACGTGGGGGAGTCTTCGATTTCGAGCCCGAGGGCGGCGAGGACTTCCTCGCCCTTGCGCTGTCGCGAATCGATGACGGCGCGCCGCATGGTGGGCGGTCGCACATCGATAACGGCATCGTGAACGACACCCGTGACGTTCTTCTTCACGCCATCGGGGGCGGTGCTCGGAAAGACGACCCGAACGTTGCCTCGGAAGGTCGTGTGGATGGCGTCGGGCCCGGCGCCTGCGATGCGGTCGTGAAGGCCCTGCGTCAGCTCGAAGTTGATCCGGCTCGACGAAGCGCTGGTGGCGTCCACCTGAATGGAGACGTCCTTCTCGACGGGGCGCCCGGGTCGATGCAAGTCGCCTTCGAACGTGATGTGGGCCGCTTTGCCCTCGGGGAAGTCGACACCGATGATCTCGATTCGATCTCCAAGGTCGACCTCACGCGGGGTGATGTCGAGAACGGTCAACAGATCGAGGCTCTGGTCGCGTGAGCAGCCCCACACGGCCAACGCGGAGAGGATCAACAGGGTGATCCACGCGGCAAAGTGGTTCAGTCGCATGGCGGTGCTCGCTTATAGCCCTTCTTCGTGGTCGCGGTCGAGATTGCGGGGGGATTTTGTCGACACGATTCCTCACCTATCGGAACGAATAGGAATGAAGTATCGGGTCCCGTCCAGCTCGTTGACGCCCACGTACAGGTCTACCCCAAAGGTTTCCCGGAGAATCCGATACGTCATGACCTGCTCGACCGAGCCTTGGGCGCGAATCCTGCCCTCGTGCAGGATGGCGACACGGTCTGCGTTCTGTGCGACCTCGCTCAGGTCGTGCATGACCGACAGACAGGCGAGGTTACGCTCCCGTATTTCGTGACGAACAAGGGAAAGGAGCTCGATTCTGTGTCGGATGTCGAGGTGGGCGCCGGCCTCGTCGAGCACCAGCACGTCGGGTTGTTGGGCGAGGGCTCGAGCGACGGCGACGCGTTTCTGTTCGCCGCCGGAGAGACCGGAGACGGGTCGGTGGGCGAGCGCGCTGAGGTGGGTTCGTTCCAGAACCGAGTCGACGATCTCCCGGTCGGTCTTGGTCGACAGGAGCATGGATCCCTGGTGGGGCGCGCGACCCATGGCGACGACTTCCCGCACCGTGAAGCCGAACGCGACGTGGGTGTGCTGGGGGACGACCGCGACACGGCGCGCAATTTCCCGACGGTCGAGTTCGTGCAGGGGCCGACCGAACACGCGAACCTCCCCTGGGGATGCGGGCAGCAAGCCGGTCAGGACACGGATGAGGGTGGTCTTGCCCGCCCCGTTGGGGCCGATGACAGCCAGCAGCTCGCCGGCCGACACGACGATGGACACGTCGACCACGGCACTTTTATCCGATGTTCCATATTGAGCAGACACACGGTTCGCTTCGAGGGCCGGCATGTCGAGGGACGGCATGTTAGCCTCCAACCCGTCTTGACGCTTCGCGGTAAATGCGAGGATGATGCATTGAATTCGAGTCCTGGCTGAGGAAGGAGCTTACGTGGACAACACGGGCGACAAGCAGGAACTGCGCCGCGTCATCAAGCGCTACTCCAACCGGAAGCTGTACGACACGCGCGACAGTCGATACGTCACGCTGCTGCAGATTGCGGAGATGGTGCGTCGCGGCGAAGACGTCCAGATCATCGACAACACCACCAAGGAAGACAAGACCGAGGTGACCCTGGCCCTCGCAATCTCTGAGGAGCTCAAGGCCAAGCCTCGCTCCGTGCCGCTGGGGACGCTGCGCAACCTCATCCAGGAGCGAGGGGAGAAGATCCTCACGTCCCTGCGGGACGGCCCCATCGGGCGGTTGATCCCCGAGGGGGAAGCCGAGCCGTCTGCTGAGGGGAGGACGGACCGGGAAGAGTCCGAGAAGGCCAGGGAGCGCGAGAAGGAAAGGCAAGAGCGCACGGGTCTTGCCGAGCTGGTGGCCTCGTCCCGGCACACGATTGACCAGTGGCAGCATGCTATCGACGAGCGCATCCGAGCCGTCCTTCCCAACTTCTCCCTTTTCCTCGACATTCAGGCAGAGCTTCGCCGCTTGACGCAGCGCGTACAAGTCCTCGAGGAGCGGTTCGAGAACAAGCAACGACCGGGGGAAGAAGGCAAGGGCGAACCGACGGCCGAGGACGGGCCGGCCCCTGCCCACGATTCTGCTCCTCCGGCTGGACAAGAGCCCTCGCCGAAGGAATAACTTCCCGGGTGAGCCGGTTGGCGAGGATGAAGCAGCCAACAGGAACCCGATGCCTTTCCTTCCCTTTATCACGCGCCGTCGCCCCAAGCAGGACCCCTTCGAGGTCGACGTTCTTACTCACATTGATTCGCTGTACGCGACAGCGTTGCGGATGACGCGCAGCGCGGTGGACGCGGAGGACCTCGTGCAGGACACGATGGTCAAAGCGGTGAGGAGCAGGTCGCAGTTCGAGGACGGGACGAACCTCAAGGCATGGCTCTTCAAGATCCTGACGAACACCTTCATCAATCGGTACCGTCGGGGGAGCCTCGAGCGAGAGATTCTCAGCGGACCGGACGCGCGACCGTTGTCGGACGGGTGGATGAGCACGGCGTCGATGCGAGAGATGTGCGATGCGGAATCGCAGGCGTTCCGGCCCATCATCGAGAAGGAAGTGGCGCACGCTTTGGAGCAGTTACCCGAGGAGTTCCGCATCGCGGTACTGCTGTCCGATGTCGAAGACTTCTCGTACAGGGAGATATCTGAGATCATGGGTTGCCCTGTGGGAACGGTCATGTCACGGCTGCATAGAGGACGGCGCCTGTTGCAGGTAGCGCTGCACGATCACGCGGTAGCCATGGGAATCTTGAAAGGGGATTCGGTCGACGAAGGTGAATCCAAGATGGTGGACCTGGAAGCATATCGATCTCGTAAGCAGGGGGTGAGCGGATGACGCACGTGAAGTGTTGTGATCTGGCTCGCAGCCTGAGTGCGTTCGTGGACGGCGAGCTCGAGCCGAGCCAAGCGCTCGAGTTCCAGCATCACGTGGACGGTTGCGAGAGCTGTGAAGCGCGCGTGCGGTTCGCGCGATCGAGCCGGAGCAGTGTGCGCAACACGGTCAAGTCGGCCAAGGCGCCCGAGACGTTCCGTGTGCGTGTCGCGGCCGTGGTGGCACAGGCCAGTGAATCCGAGGCGCACGCGGATGTGATGACCAGCTCGGGCCTGCTTTCGTGGCGGGTGGCCGGACCGCTGGCAGCCGCGGCCGCCTTCGTCTTGGTGTGGGCTTCCGTCTCGAAGCTCCAGGACCGCAGTGCCGATGGGATGGCCGCATCGGCTTCGTCTGCAGCCAACGCCTCCATCATTCCTGTCGATGCCCTCGTGGATACCCTGGTCGATCAGCATGCCAACCCGCTTCCGCCCGAGACCAGCAGCCCCACCGAGATCGCCCAGTTCGACCGGTTCATCGGCGTGCCCGTGCGCAACGTCCCAGACCGAGGTCTTCAAGGACAGGGCCAACTGCTCGGCGCTCGCATGGTCCCCCTGCAGGAACAGCGGGCCGCGATGTTCCAGTACGTCATGGGCAACGGCCGGCGCGTCAGCGTGTACGTGTACAACCCCAAGAAGGTCCGCCTCGGTACCAGCCCCGTGCTCCGCGAGAGCGTCGTGCGCAATGACTCCGGCCCCGTCTACGTCGGCTACGTCCGTGGCTACTCCGTCGCCGTGACCGACCGTCGCGGCGTCGGTTACGCCATGGCGAGCGACCTCGACGAAAACGAGAGCTCCAAGCTGCTGCTGGCCGTAGGCGGCCACTGACCCGATCGCACGTCTCCCGCCCTGATCCGAAGCGACGCGCCCATCAATTGGGTGATGCTCCCTCCCAAAAGGCGGGTCAGCGTGAGTCGCTTCGGACGCACAACGCGTCGCCACGCAGCTACCCACATCCGCACAAGCAGCGAAACCCTCTGCGTCTCTCTGCGGAATCTGCAGCCAACTCCGATGGCTCCGGATCTGGGTCCCTCCCCATCCCTTGACTCTTCCGTGGTTGACGGATGGCCGGCAGCGTGACAGGCAGGTAGCCCGCACCCAGGTCCGCCCTGCCGGGCAACGGTGCTAGACGCACCATGGATCCCATCTTCCCGATTCTCATCTCCGTCGCCGCCGTGTTGCTGCTCGGAGCCCTGGGGGACGTGCTGTTCCAACGCACGGGGATGGCATCCGCGCTTTGGCTCGTGCTGTGCGGAATCCTGCTGGGCCCGCTCCTCGGCCTCGTGCCGCGAGAGCACGCGCTTCGCGTCGGCCCCCATCTCGCCGCCTTCACCCTGGCCGTCGTGTTCTCGGAGATGCATCCCCGTTTGCGCTTGCAGGCAGTGACGCGCGACCTGGCTCGAAGCGGACCTCTTGCAGCCATCGCCTTCCTCGCTTCGGTCCTGCTGGTCACGCTGGTCGCGGGACTCGCCCATGCGGCCGGCCTTCTCCCTGAAACGTTCACCTGGACCCACGCGCTGCTCCTGGGCGCCATCCTGGGCGCACCCTGCGCACTGCTCGTGACGCCTGCGTGGACCCGCGCCCGGCTCTCGTCCGCCACCTTGCGAACCCTCGAGCAGGAGTCCGCCTTGGCAACGGCCGCCTCGATCCTGTGGGTGGCCGTCCTCATCGCCGTGCTCGATCCCCAAGCACAAGGCTTCCTGAACACGTCCCTTCACCTCCTCGTCACCCTCTTGCTAGGTGCGGGCATCGGCCTGCTCGGAGCCGTCGTCTGGGTCGGATTCCTACATCTTCTGCAGGCCCCGCCGTACGCCCACGTCACCACCCTTGCGTTCTCGCTCGTGCTCTACGCCATCGCAACGCAAACAGGCGCCAGCGGTATCGTGGCTCTGCTGGTGTTCACGGTCGCTCTCGCCAACGCAAGAGAACTGGTCGCACGCTCGCGACTGCCACTCCGGCTCGACACCACGTCTGATCCGCTCCGGCATCGCCCATGGTCCGGCTTCCTCGTCCAGAACGCGTTCTTCCTGTTCGCCGGCTTGATGGTCGGCCCCCCCCCCTGGGACCTGCTGGTGCTTGGCTTTCTGCTCGCCCTGCTCCTGCTCCCTCCCCGCCTGCCAGCAGTTCTCGTCGCCTTCCGCGCGCTGTCCCCCCAAGACGCCCAGGCCGTCCCCTCCGACCGGTCGACGGCGGCGGTCGCCATGCCCCGCGGCATGCTCGCGGGTGCCCTGTCACTCCTGCCCGCGCAAGCAGCCATCTTGGGCGCCGAGGTTCTTCCGATCACTGCGTTCACGGTCGTGGCCATGAGCATGGCGGCGTTCGCGGTCGCCCTCGTCCTGGTCCGACGCCCCGAACGCACACAAGTCGTAGCGCTCGACGTCGACGAGCAGGTGCATGCGAGCGTGTCGATCGTGCATGACGAGGTCTCACGACGTGCGTTGCTCGAATCCGTGGAGGAGGCGAGTCCCCCGACGACGCGTTCCCCGGACGCGCGCCCGTCGACGACAGGGCAGGAACCCGCGAGGAGGCCGCTGCCTCCACCGGTCCCACCGCCCCGTCGCAAGGACGGGTGACGAGCGCGGTCGTTGACAACCGTGGGGGGTTGACCGACTCGATCGCGTGATTACTCATGGCGTCACGAAGGACGGCCTGCGGCAGCGATTGCTGCGGGTGGACAAGCCAACGGTACAGCGGGCCTCGGGGCCCCGCGACGATGGAGGTGTGCGATGCCTTACGGATACTGGGGAGACCCTGTCTCGATGCTCAACGAGCTGCGCAAGAGGCAAATGCAAGCCATGCGCGAAGCGGAGGGGCACGACTTTTCGGGCGTGTACCCGGCGGTCAACATCTACGACGACGGCGATGCTTTCATGGTTCGTGCCGAGCTGCCGGGCATCGACAAGACGAAGCTCGACATCACGACCAAGGGCAACCGGCTATCGATCCGCGGCGAGCGAAGCTGCGCCCTGTTGAGCGCCGACGTGGCGTTTCACCGGCGCGAGCGTGACATGGGAACCTTCCACCGCGTGGTGAGCCTTCCCGAGCATGTCGACGCGAGCAAGACGACGGCTTCTTACAAGAACGGCATCCTCGAGATCGTGTGCCCGCGAGCCGAGACAGCCAAGGCCCATCGCGTGGAGATCGCTTGAGGAGCGAGGAGGTGCCCCATGACGGACAAGCAAGAGCTGCAGCTACGTGAGAAGAAAGAGCTCAAGCAGGAGGGCGAGGCCACACGAGAAGGGCCGCACTTTCGGCCGGATGTAGACATCTTCGAGGGCGAAGACGCCCTGATCATGGTCGCGGACGTGCCCGGCTCGTCGAACGATGGCATCGAGCTCGACTTACAGGACAACACCTTGAACCTCACCGCCACGGTGGGCGGCACGGACGGCAAGTGGAAGCCGATCTACCTCGAGTACGAGATCGGCCACTACGTGCGGCAGTTCCGCATCGGTCAGATCGTCGACATGGCGAAGATCTCGGCCCAGGTGAAGGACGGCGTGCTGACCGTGACGTTGCCGAAGGTCGAAAAGGCTCTGCCGCGCAAGATCGACGTGACCTCCGAGGAATGAGGTTGCGGGTCCCCGCGGTGCTGCGCTGCGGCGCAACAGGGCGTGTCGGTGCTATCGTGCTTGTCGATCCTTCCGACGACCTGCAGGAGCGTTGCCATGACGAAAGCCAAGGACCCGTATCTCGTCCTCGGGGTGCCGAGGGGAGCCGCCATCGAAGAGGTCAAGCGAGCCTATCGTCGCCTCGTTCTTGCGCTGCATCCTGACCGAAGCCAGGACAGCCAAGGGACGGATCAGCTGCGAGATGTTCAACACGCGTACGAGACGCTACAAGATCCTGCGTCGCGGCGCGCTTATGACCTGTCCCAGGGGGACCCGGACAACCCCTCGGAGGTCGAGCATGGAGACACTCCGCCCGAGTCCCTCACCTACGCGACATGGCGCCACGAGGTGCGGTTCCGCCCGGAACCGTTCGCGACAGGCGATGCGGAGATCGCGCAACGCGCGCGGCAGTTGTTCACGGAGGTGGACGAGGCGCTGGGCGGCGTGGTGCCCGAGGTATTCCCGAACCGGCCTGTTTCCGTGAACAAGGACCTCTTCGTGGAGGTCATGTTGACCGAAAGCGAGGCGCGCGTTGGGGGGACGTTTCCGCTCGCGATCCCAGTGCAGAAGCAGTGCCGAGCGTGTCTGGGTTCAGGGCTGGGGAGCTTGACCGAATCCTGTGCCACGTGCGGAGGCCGGGGTTACCACACGGAGAAGAAGGAGCTCGAGCTCGTCGTCCCCGCAGGCGTGTCCCACGGCCAGCAGACAAGCCTGAGCATCACGACGGGCGAAAAGCCCCTGACGCTTCGGGTCCTCGTACGCGTGGTGTGACGCGTCGGGCCCCGTCAACTTCCCCCACCCGCGTCCACGGGAATCGCCCCGATTGCTTCCATGCGCGTTCGCGTCACGCGGCTCGTGACCGCACGCACGACCACCCCGTCCCGAGCGACCTCGCCGAGCCTCTTGGCGTACGCCGGGTCGATCGACCACGCCGGCCCCAGCAGGGACACGTCGTCGCGCGTGGCCACGAAGAGCATGAGCGACCGACCTCCCTCCCGCACGACCTTCGCAAGCTCGTCGAGGTGCTTGCGCCCTCGTTCCGTGACCGCGTCGGGGAACAACGACACGCCGTCCTCTGCGAGCGAGACGCTCTTGATCTCAACAAACCAAGGGGCTCCGCGACGGGTCTGCAGCACGAGGTCGGCGCGGCTAGAGGTTCCGTAGGGGACCTCCGCGCGCACGAAGGTCACACCAGACACGCCACGCACGAGCCCCGCCTCGATGGCCTCGCGTCCCACCGTGTTGGCGCGAAGCGGATGCGCCCCCACCCAGATGCGCCCCACGCGAACCGCCTCCAGGGTGAAGCGAAGCCGGCGATTCGGGTCGTCCGAGGCAAGAAGCAAGCATCGCGAGCCGGGTTGGTTGATGCCGAGCATGCTGCCCGTGTTCGGACAATGCGCCACGACCACCTCCCCGGATTCCTTCAAGCGGACGTCGAGCAAGAACCGTTGGTAGCGTCGCAGCCAGGTGCCTTCGACGAGCGGTTGGGGATAGCGCATCGGTCAGGAGATGGTAGCCGCGGCGTAACCGACGACGCGATGGTAATCGCCGCTGGTGTCGCCGGAGTTGCCGTAGCGCAGGAGCTTGCCGTGCGTCAGGCCCAACTCGCGGGCGGCCACGAGCGCAACGGTGGCGGGTATGAACCCGCACATGCTGATGTCGTTGTGACGAACCGTGTCGAAGAGGGCTCGCGGGTCGACGGCGACGAGTTGGTCCAAGGCCAGCTTGTCGAGACGGGAAGCTTCGTCTGCGGAGACGTAGTGGGACATGTCTGTGCTCACGACGACGAGCACGTCGGGATGGTCGGTCAGTACGGAGGCGAGACCTTCACCAAGCCGGAGGCAGTCTTCGAACGGCAGGTGGCCCAGACAAACGGGGACGATGGAGGTGTGGGGGTTCTTGGCGCGAAGAAAGGGCAGGTGCACCTCGATGCAGTGCTCGCGCTGATGAGCGATCTCGTCGTCGCACAAGCCCATGGCCTCGATCATGGTGGTCGCGAGCCTGTCGTCGATGGGAACGTCACCGCCGGGCATGGCGAACGACCCTTGTGCGTAGATGGCGCGAGGGTGCCCCATCCCCGTGTGGTTGGGGCCCATGACGATGACGCGATCGGGGACATGGACGTGCGCGTACCCCTCCCCAGCGATCGCCCCGCTGTACAAGTACCCCGCGTGCGGGCTGAACAAGAATCGTGCGTGCTCTTCGCTGCGACCCGCGTCATGCGCGAAAGGCCCCACGAATGCATCGATCCTCGATGGGTCGCCCGGGTAGAACAGACCCGCGACCGCAGGATTGCGCCTTCTCATCACGTTCCCCTCATCGTGCGGGCCAGCGCGCCCGTCCCCTTCGTTATGCGGCCAATGAGGTTCTTTGTCCAGCAGCGGGTGGACGACGTGAGCGACTTCCAACGTGCCGGGCCGGCGCGATTCACCTTGGCGTTCGCCGCGTCAGGAACCGCCGAACCCGGCCGTACCCGCGCACTGCCACGTGCCGCCCGAACACGCGCAATCGATCCCGGCGCCACCGCCGCCCGCTTGCCCGCACCCAGATCCCTCGTAGCAGCAAGGCGTGTCGGAGGGACCACAGTACAGGTCCATACATGAGCCTGCCGCCCCACCGCACTGCCACATGATTCCGTCACAATAGCAACTCGTGGACGGGCTCCCTCCCGCACCTCCCATGCCTCCCATCCCGCCAGAGCCCGTCGTGCACGCCACTCCCACGTCACAGCACGGTGAGCCGGTCGGTCCGCAGGCTTGATCGTAACAACTGGCCGACCCTCCCGCGCCCGCCGTGCCCCAACAACTCCACACACCGCCCCAACACTCACAACTCTCCGAGCCGCCTCCCCCTGCGCCGCCCGCCATCCCGCAACCGACCCCATCGTAACAGCAGGGGGTGCCGGAAGGCCCGCATCCCGTGTCGTAGCACCCGCCCGCCGCACCCCCGCACTGCCACATCTGGCCGTCGCAGGCGCAGGACAGGCTACTGCCGCCGGCACCGGCCGTCCCACAGCCCGTTCCCGCGTAGCAGCAGGGTGACCCAGTGGGCCCGCACGTCACGTCGTAACATGAGACGGATCCGCCAGCACCTCCCGTCGCACCACCCGCACCCCCCACAGGTCCGCCGCCGACTCCCCAGCACTCCCACGTTCCCCCTTCGCAATAGCATCCCTCCGTCGCCCCCCCCGCCCCCGCGTTGTTGCATTCGGACCCGTTGTGACAACAAGGCGTTCCCGACGGGCCACAGTACAGGTCGAAACAGCTTCCTGCTGCCCCGCCGCATTGCCAAATCGAACCGTCGCACGTGCACGTCGGCATGCCGCTCCCGGCATCACCCCCACCACCGCACGCCACTCCCGCCATACAGCAGGGCGTGCCCGTCGGACCGCAGTACAAGTCGACGCAACCCATCGAACCGCCTGCGCCGCCCATGGCTCCGCCCGCACCGCCCATCGCGCCTCCAGCGCCGCCCATCGCTCCGCCTGCACCGCCCGTGGCCCCACCGCTGCCGCCCGAACCACCCGTCGCGCCCGTGCCACCTCCGCTCCCGGCCTCTCCTCGCTCGACGGTACCGCCGCACGACGCGGCGCCGAACACGCCTTGAACAACCACCAGGGCAGTCGCAAAAACGGCCAGGCTCGATCTCATCTCATACCTCTCTTTGCATCCGATATCCGGGAACCGGGGGTAGGAATCATCGCACGAATCCAGGATGACAGTAACGTGGTGCACCCGTCGAACGGATCCGGCTCGGGTCCGCTGCAATCACTGGGCTACGACGGCTTGATAGGAGGTCAGCAGTTCGTGGATCTCGGATAGCGCCGGGTCCGTCCCTGCCTGGTCAGCATCGGCTACCACGGCGAGCGCAGCGTCGATGGTCTGCTGCCGCTGCGCCACGGTCTGAGATGGAACCAGCTTGAGGGCTTCCGCATAGGCGACGATCGCACGCCCGCGTTTCAGCGCCGCATCCTGGCCCGCGAGGAGCTCGTCGATGGTCAACGAGACTGCGGTGGTTCGCTCCGCGTAGTCGAAGGGGTCTACCCAGGTCGCAGCGAACTCCATCGGGTCCGAGCCCTCGATCTCGGCAGGGTCGCAGGCTCGCAGCACCTGGTGGAAGACCATGGCGTCGCCGGGCGCGAGGTGCTGCGGCTTCACGGCCTTCGGGTCGCCCGAGTACTCCTCGCCATGGAACTTGTACATCTGGAAGTACCACGGGAGCGTGAGCTTCACTTGCACCGCGCGCGCCGCCACGTCCATCGTCTCGGCAAAGCGTCCGCCAAACATCTTGACCGCCTCGTCGGGTGAATCGATGTACACGTAGGCTCCGTTGCCCGCATCCGTCACCGCGTCCATCAGCGTGTCGTTCACGCCATCGCCCACGCCTACCCCCACCAGATAGATTCCCTCCTTGTTCTCGTCGTCTGCTTTCTGCCCGATCAAGGTCTCGTCGGTGACACCCACGTTGGCGTACCCGTCGCTCGTGAGCACGACACGGTTGACGCGATCGTTTCCGAAGTGCTGCTCGGCAAGCTGGTAGCCGGCGACCAGGCCGCTGTGTAGGTCGGTTCCGCCATTGGCGGAGAGGTGGTCGGCCATCTGGACGAGGACGGGGTCACTGGGGCCTGTCACGGCGTGACCGCTCAACACGACGTTGTTGCCTGTGTTCCAGGTCACGGCGGACACGATGTCGCCTTGCTTGAGCTGAGCCGCAATGGCCTTGACCGTGGCGCGCGTGAGCTCGATCGGCGAGCCGCTCATGGACCCGGACGTATCCAGCACGAAGGTGATCGTGGTAGGGCGACGAAGGGAGGGCGGCGCAGCAGCCTGCACCCCGATCTGCAGCTCCATGTCACCCTCGGCGGCGCCGGGTCGCATCTGAGGCACCACGCGAAGGTCGCCGTGGGCCGGGAGGTCGAACGCAACGTTGTAGTAATTGAGGAACTCGTACGTTCGAATGAGCCCCGCGGGGACGATCCCGGCTTGCTGTCGGATGATGCGCCGCGTGATGGTGGGGGACGCCATCGAGTTGGAGTCGTCCGCCGACAAGTAGAGAACCTCTGGCTTCGAGGAGTCGAGGTCGGAGCAGCTTACCCCGCCGTCGGGCTCCGGCTCCCCGGCGTCGACTTCCTCGGGAGGTCGCTGTCCGTCCCCGTTCTGCCCACCACTGGCCCCGCTCATCGCGCCCCCCGAGCCGCCCGTGTACGCGCCACCATCCGCCATCACACTCCCGCCACTCCCGCCGCTCCCACCTCCGCTTCCCCCCACACTCGGCAACCCGTCCGAAGGGTAACCGCCAAGCTCGGTGCTGTCGTCGCTCGACGAGCAGCCGGCCAGGAAGGCCGCTCCCACCAACAGTCCGAACCAAACTTCAGGCAAGTGGCGCATAAGAAACCTCCTGGCGCCATCTGTGCAACGACCACACCAAGCAATCGCAGCCCATTTCTCATGCATTCCTCGCCGCTCTTGGCAGGGGGCTGGCCCGAATTGGCACAAACGAAACACGCGATGTCAGAGTGACCCGCCTGTCGTCGACTTTGGCGCGATGCCCAACCAGTGGTACCTTGCGTGCTCGACCCGACGGGAGGAACTCGACGCATGAAAAGGCCACTCGCCACGATCCGATCGACAATGGTTGGGCTCGCCTGCGCGCTTTCCATTTCTGTGGCAGGAGGGGCGCTCGCCCAGTCGAGCGACGAGGACGCGCGACGCCACTTCGAGGCCGGGGTGTCGTACTTCAACACAAGCGAGTACGAGGACGCGTTGCGCGAGTTCCAGAGGTCGTACCAGCTGTCGGAGGTCACCAAACGTCCCGCCATCCTGCGCAACATCGCGGCGGTGTACGAGCGCATGGGCAATCTCGAGAAGACCGTGGAGACGCTCGAGCAGTACCTGCGGGAGGACCCGAACACCGAGGAGAAGGCGACGGTCGAGCTCAGGATCGCGAACCTGAAAGAGAGGATTGCCAAGCAGGACACGGGGCAGGTGGACGCCGTCGTTCCGACGCCTCCCCCCGGAGAGGAGCCTGCCAAGCCCGATCCGAAACCGGGTCCGGCGCCGATCCCGCAGGAACCGGACCGAACGCCGGCCTACGTTGCCTGGGGCGTGGGAGGCGCGGCTGCCCTGGGGGCCGCGGTCACAGGGTTCCTGGCAAACAAGCGGTACAACGACAGGAAAGACGGGTGCGGAAGCACGCCCGCCGGTTGCTCCGATGACGAGGTCAGCGGGGTCACATCGATGGCATGGATCAGCACGGGACTGACGGGGCTGGCCGTGGTGGGGGCTGGGGTGGGGACAGTCCTGTACTTCATGGCGGAGCCGCCAGCGCAGGAGCAGGGATCGAACTGGGTCCCGCGCGTTCAGGCGGGGGTTTCACCGAGCGGTGGGGGCGTGGAAGCACGCTGGACCTTCTGAGGTGCACGAATGACGAAGCTACATCCCCAAAGGTTTCTGGGGTCCACCGTCGTGCTTGCCGGCCTTTCCTTGGCGGCAGGCTGCGCGTTTCTGCTCGACACGGATGAACTCAAGGAAGGAACAGGAGCCGCGACGGGCGGGAGCGGGGGCACCGGAGGTTCTGCAGGCCAGGGCGGGTCGGCAGGAGAAGCTGGAGGCACCGGAGGCACCGCGGGGATGGCCGGCTCGTCGGGAGCGGCGGGAGCGGCGGGAACCGGCGGGGAACCGCCCCGCACCTGCACAGACGCGGACGGCTTCTTCGAGTGCATGGAAGCTCCGAACGACAACCCGTGTACGAAGGACTGGTGTGACGGTGGCACGTGCCAGCGCACAGCGCACGTCGGCCAAGGCATGGTCTCGCAGGGAGGGGCCGTGCGCGTCGAGGAGGGCCAGTACGAGATCGGACCGCTGTCGCTGGCGACGGACAATGCGAACTTCTACTTGGGCTTCTGGGCGCGTAGTGAGAACGGAGGCCCCGCCAAAGTGACCGTCCGGCGGCACGACACAAACCCGAACTTGGCGGCGACCGCCCGTTCACTCGACCAGGTCTATCCGGCCTTGACGACGTTCTACTCCAGCCCGGCCCTGGCCCCGACCACTGGCGGACTCCGTGTGGCCGTCGCCGGACGGAGTGGAAGCCAGGACGGGATGCACTTGATGACCTTGAAGGCCGGCGACTTGACGGCGCAGGGGAACCCCGAACGAATCGACTTTGGTTCCTACAACCAGTTTCCCTCGCGCGCCACGGCCCCACGGATCGGTAAGCACGGAACGGGGCAAGTGGTCGTCTGGGCGTTCGAGGGCAACATCTTGATGCGGGAGTGGACGGGTTCGGGAATCGACTTCTTCGAACTTGGCGTCGACGACGACGTCACGAACCTCGTGCCGATCAACGGTGCGGCGACACAAGCCTTCGGTGCGGTCGCGGAAGCCAAAGTCGGCCTGTCCGAAAAGCTCATGGTCTGGAAGGAGGGCGAGGCCTCGCTAGCGAAAGAGTTCGACAGTGCGTCCGGAACGCGACTCGGTCTGGCGATAGCGGCGATAGAGCCCGCTACCGGCACGCAATTCGGGAATCTGGTGGCCTGGGCTCACGTGGACGACAGCGGGGTCGCATCCCTGAAGCTTGGCGCCGCGGTCTGCGGCGACACGGACTGCACCGCGGAGAGCTTCCAGTCCCCCGGCATCGTGGCCACCGAGGGAATGCGTCCTGCGCTCGCCGTGAGCCGGGAGGACGCCTCCGCCACCCTGCGGCGCGTCGCTTTTCTGTATGCCGCACACGGCAAGGACCCGGTAGAACCGAGCGCCGTCAGCGCGCTGGTGTTGAACCTCTTCCAACTGGACATGAGCAACCCCAACGCAGAGACTCCGTTCCAAGATCTGCCCTACAACCCTCCCATCTCCCTCGTCACGGAACCGAACCTGGACGCACCCGCCAACCCTCTGGAGTCCCCCTTCCGGTCGACCGCCATCGCGATCACCCCGGGCGGAGCCATCATGATGGCTTGGGTCTACCAAGAGGAGGGAGGGCCCGCCTCACTCTGGATCCGGCGCTACCAGTTGGAGACCTGCACGCCTTGACAATCACCTGAACGTCGAGCATAAACCGCGCTCCGCTTTTCTGATGGCTCCAACAGCTTTCGCCTCCCGCGCGAAGGTGGCCTCGAGAGAGCGGATTGGCCCCGCGGGACCCCTGCTCGTCCCGCACTGTTTCCGAAAGAGGCCTGCCGATGGCAAAGAAGATCAAAATGAGGACCAATCGGTCCGCCGCCAAGCGCTTCCGCTTGACGGGCTCCGGCAAGATTCGCCGCAGCAAGTGTGGTGGCAACCACGGCTTGAGCAACAAGAACCGCAAGCGCCTGCGCCGCCTCCGCGACAATGACACCGTCGCCAAGTGCATGGAAAAGCGGATCAAGAAACTGCTCATTCCCTACGGCTGAGCCCGAATCTGACCAGGAGTTGACCGATGACCCGAGCAAAACGTGGATTCAAGGCGCGACGCCGCCGCAACCGTGTTCTCAATCACGCCGAAGGCTTCTTCGGCTCTCGCCACAAGCTGTTCCGCCAGGCCACCGAAGTCGTCCGCAAGTCGTGGGTCTATGCCTACGTCGGCCGACGCCTCCGCCGCCGTGACATGCGGCGCCTGTGGATCGCCCGCATCAACGCCGGCGCACGCCTCAACGGCACCACCTACTCCAGGCTCATCGCCGGCCTCAAGAAGGCTCAAATCGATCTCGATCGCAAGATCCTCGCCGACCTCGCCATCGCCGATCCCAAGGCCTTCACCGCCGTGGTGAAGCTCGCGACCGCCTGAGCCCCGCCTCCAACAAGGACGAGCGAGTCTCGTCCCCTCCCCCGCCCCGGTTCCCCCCATGCTCACGGACCCCGTCCCGATCCTGCTCATCCACGCGTTCCCTCTGGACGCCCGCATGTGGCGCCCCCAGATCGAAGCCTTCCGAAACATCCGGCTCCTCGCCCCAGACCTTCGAGGCTTCGGTCGAAACCATCGAAGCCCCCTGTTCGAATCCGTGGACCAGCACGCCAAGGACCTCGTCGCCTTGCTCGACCAGTCGTCTACACCGCGGGCCCTGGTGGTCGGCCTGTCCATGGGCGGCTACATTGCCCTCGCCCTGGCTCGCCTGTTCCCGCATCGCGTCGCAGGACTGGTCCTCGCCAATACGCGCGCCGAACCCGACCAAGACGCCGACCGCGACCTGCGCGATGCGATGATCGAGCAGGTTCTCAGCGTCGGTACCTCCTTGTTGCCCAACGTCATGCTTCCCAAGCTCGTCGCCCCGACGTGCGATGACGTCACGCGCAGCTTCCTGCGTGTGATGATGCTCGAACAAGACCCCCAAGGCGTGACCGCCGCCCTGCGGGCCCTGCGCAACAGGCCGGACGCGCGTGGCGGGCTCTTCCAAATCCACTGCCCCACCGCCCTCATCGGCGGAGAGCATGACGCCCTCACCCCCCCGCCCGTCCTGCACGCGATCGCCGACGCCGTCCCAGGCGCGACCATGACCGTCATCCCAGGCGCCGGCCACCTCACGAACCTCGAAGCCCCCGCTGCGTTCAACCAAGTCGTGGCGGACGTTCACGAGCGTGTCCGACACACGGCGCTCGCTTCCCTGAAAAGCTGAACGCTCCCCTCACCCCTCCAAGCGTTGTTCGAACTCGTCGACCTCGACCGCGTCACTGGCTTCGTTTCCGTGACCGGACACCCGGCGCCTCAACCGGTTTCGACGATAGGGGGGCGGTGAGGCGCGGTCCATGTCCGCAGGGTTGGCAACGGACGATGGTTGTCCCATCCTTCCGGTGGTCTTCATGTACGTCACCCTCGACACCACCTGGCACGTCGCGTTCGTCCTCGGGCTTCTCGCCCTCGCGGTCGTGTCTTTCGCCCTTGAGAAGATCAGCCTCGAGGCCACGTCGGTGGGGTTGCTGGTTGCGCTCCTTGTGTGGTTCCAGGTCTTCCCTGTGCGAGGCACCGATGGCACCGCGTTGCTCGGGCCCGCCGAGTTGCTTCGAGGATTCGCGAACCCTTCGCTGGCAGCACTTCTCTGCCTCATCATCATGGGGGAAGGGCTGGTGTACGCTGGCGCGCTGCCCTGGGTCGCGCGACCGTTGCTCCGTGTCGCCGGGGCCGCTCCCCGACTCGGCGTCGTGGCCCTGCTCTTGGCTGCGCTCCTGCTCAGCGCTTTCCTCAACAACACGCCCGTCGTGGTCCTGGGCATTCCCCTGTTGCAGGTCTTGCTGGCCAAGCTTCGCTGGCAGCCCAGCCGCGTGATGATGTCTCTCAGCTACCTTGCCATCCTCGGCGGGATGACCACGCTGATCGGCTCGAGCACGAACTTGCTCGTCTCCAACGCCCTCACGGATCTCGGAGAGGCGCCGCTCTCCTTCTTTGGCTTCTTCGGATATGCCGCCCCCATGGCCGCGGCCGGCGCGGTCTATAGCATCTTCCTCTTGCCCCGCTTGCTGCCCGATCGAAGTGGGCTGGCAGACCACCTCCTATCGCAAGACCGGCGATTCCTCGGGGAGATCGACGTGATCCCGGGGTGCCAGCTCGCCGGAAAACAGACACGAGGCGGCAAGCTAGACGCAATCCCCGACGTCAAGCTCCTGCTCGTTCAACGCGGCGAGGACACGTTCGCCCCCGAGATCGAAGATGTCGAGATAGCACCGGGCGACGTGTTGATCGTGCGTGCCACGCGCGAAGCCATGGCGTCAGCGCTGAGCCGAAACCTGGGCCACCTGCTTGCCCGCGAAGAAGAGGACGATGCCGGAGGGAACGGACGCAGCCGATCGACAACGAAGGATCACGTCGTTGCGGAGGTGATGATCCCGCCCGCCAGCGCGATGCTCGATCGGACCGTGGATGGGGTCGGGTTCCATCGGCGACATCGTTGCCTGGTCATCGGCATACAGCACCACGGGCGCATCGAAACGTGTCGGCTCGCCAGGACTCGCCTGGAGGCGGGGGACGAGCTGCTCATTGCCGGCCCGAGGGATGCAGTGGAGGCGCTTCGCGACAACCCGGACGTGGTGCTGATGGGCCGCGGCATCGCCGAGGTGCCACGATCGCGCCGCGCCCCCCACGCCGTCGTCATCTTCGCACTGACCGTCCTTGTCGCTGCGGCCGGTGTCCTGCCCATCGTCGTGGCTGCCTTCCTTGGGGTGGCTGCCATGCTCGTCGTGGGTTGCCTCGACCTACAGCGGGCCTGGCGTGCCCTGGACCGCAAGATCCTTCTGCTGGTCGCCTCCACCCTCGCGCTGAGCACCGCCCTGCAGGCCACCGGCGCTGCCTCCCTCGTCGCACGATCGGCCCTGGCCCCCCTGTCCCTAGCCGGCCCCACCCTCACGCTCGTGCTGCTCTTCGGTGCCGTCGCGTTCACCACCAACTTGCTGTCCAACAACGCGACCGCGATCCTGTTCACGCCCATCGCCGTGACTCTCGCTCGAGACCTCGGGGTCTCGCCCACGTCAGCGGCCCTGGCCGTGCTCTTCGGGGCCAACTGTTCCTTCGTGACCCCCATCGGCTACCAGACCAACCTGCTCGTGATGGGGCCCGGCCACTATCGCTTCACGGACTTCGTGCGCGGAGGTCTCCCGCTCGTCGCGATCGTGACCGTCATCTACGCGCTGACCATCGCGATCGTCGGGCCTTGACCCGATTCCCGCACGGCCGCCATCAGCGATCCTTGCCCTTCCGAATGCGGATCTGAACCAACTTGTCTGCCTCGCCGGGCGGGCCGTCTCGGCCTGCACAGCTGCCGCACCCGTCGCCACAACCGGGACGACGAAAGCTACGGTAGGCACGTCTCGCCAGGTAGGCCGCGGCCACAATTACGGTGAGGGCAACGACGAGGGTTTGCCAGTCCATGGGATCAGCTCGAGAGCAAGCGAGCCACCTGAAAGACGGCCACGGCGAGGACCCAGGCCACCACCAGCGTGAACCCCGCCATGAACGCCGGCCACTTGAACGAGCCGAGTTCCTTGCGCGTGACCGCCAAGGTCGCGACGCAGGGAACGTACACCATGACGAAGACCATCAGCGCGAGGGCCACCGCGGGGGAAAACGCCTTGTCAGCCCGCAAGCGTTCCTTCAACGGCGTGGCTTGCGCCTCGTTCCCTTCGTCATCCGGGTCGGCCTCCCCGATCCCGTACACAATCCCCATCGTGGAGATGATCACTTCCTTGGCGGCGACACCGGAGAAGAGCGCCACCGTGATCTTCCAATCGAAGCCCGCGGGCCGCATCACCGGCTCGACGAAGCGACCCACCCGCCCCGCAATGCTCAGCTCCGCCTCCCGCATGCGCTGCTCGGCACGAAGCGCGGCCACTTGCTCGTCCCGTACCCGCTCGAGCCTCGACCGGACGTCGCTCGGAAGGTGCGGGGACGCCAGCTCCGTGCCCGCATCTCGCTCGACGGCTGCCACTCTCTCATCGAACGTCACGCGCACGTGATCGGGTCGGGGGAAGGTGAGCAGAACCCAGATGATGATCGAGGCGGCGAGGATGAAGGTTCCGGCCTTCTTCACGTAGGACCAGGAGCGATGCCACATGTGGGAAGCCACCCCGCCGAGCGTGGGCATCCGATAGGGCGGAAGCTCCATCACGAAGGGAGAGTCCTCGCCGCGAAAGAGGGTCTTTCGAAACACGAAACCCAGCACGAACGCAAGCCCCCACCCGAACAGCCACAGGCACCAGAAGACAATCGCCGCGTGACGAGCGAAGAAGGCCGCACTCAGCATCGCCACCACCGGGGTCTTGGCGCCGCACATCATCAACGGCGATATCAGCACCGTCAGGATCCGGTCCTTCGGGTTGATCAAGGTCCTCGCACTCATGACGCCCGGCACGGCGCAACCCGTGGAGACCATGAGCGGAATGAAGCTGCGCCCGTGGAGCCCGAACAGGTGCAGGAACTTGTCCATCACGAACGCCGCACGAGCCATGTAGCCCACGTCCTCGAGAAAGGACAACCCGAGGAACAGAAGAACGACGATCGGAAAGAAGACCAGCACGCCACCAACACCGGCGATCACCCCGTTGACGATGAAGTCTCGGAGAATCCCTTCCGACATCATGGCCGCCACGACGGTGCCCAGTCGCCCCACCGCAGCCTCCACGAGCCCCGCCAGCGGATCGCCCACAAGGAACGTCAACGAGTAGATCGCGAGCATCACGAGGAAGAAGATCGGCACGCCGAGGTACCGGTTGAGCACCACGGAGTCGATCATGTCCGTCGCATCCCGCTCGCCGTCGGGCTTCGGATCGGTTCGCACGGCTTCGCGAAGAGCGCCCCGGATGTAGGCGTAGCGTTGCTCGCCCACGACAACTTCCGCGTCTTGACCAAAGTGCTTTCGCACCCATTCGACCGCCGCCTTGGATTCGGAGAGCACCACCTCGGCATGGGCGTGCTCGGAGCGCACCTTCGCGACCGCATCGGTGTCCTCTTCGAGCAGCTTGATGGCCGTCCAATGAAGATTGTACCGTGCCGAGAAGCCCGGGTCGGTGCGCAAGGCCTGCATCAGCTCTTCGTGCTTCTCCTCGAGCTCTTGACCGTAGTTCAAGTGACGCTCGCTCGTGTCCACCCGCCCGTCGAGCACGTCGAAGACCGCCTGCAACAGTTCCTTCTTGCCCACGCCGCGGCTCCCGATGGTGCGAACCAACGGAATCCCAAGCAGCTTGGACAACTGAGGGATGTCGATGTGAATGCCCTTGCTCTCCGCCTCGTCCGCCATGTTGAGCGCCCCCACGATGGGAACGCCGAGCTCCTGGAACTGCAGCAGCAAATACAGGTTGCGCTCCAGGTTCGTCGAGTCGATCACGTCGACAACTACGTCCGGCTTCTCGCGCAAGACGAAGTCCCGCGTGACGACCTCCTCGATCGAGTACGCGGTCAAGCTGTAGGTCCCCGGCAGGTCCACGATCTCGACGCGGCGCCCGTTGAGGGACGCCAACCCGGAGGTCTTGTCCACGGTGACGCCGGGGTAGTTGCCAACGTGCTGAGACTGTCCTGTCAGGGCATTGAACAGGCTCGTCTTGCCAGCGTTCGGGTTTCCCGCAAGGGCAATGACGCGAGGCCTCTCGGAATCCGGCTGGGTGCTACGCATGAGGCTGAGCAACGACGACGAGCTGGGCTTCCGTCAAGCGAAGGGCAAGGCGAGTGCGACCGATCTGAAGCTGGATGGGGCCACCGAGCGGAGCCCGCCGGAGCACGGTACCGGCAGCCCCCGCAACGAACCCCATGTCGACGAGGCGTTTTCGGATCTCTCCTCGCATGCAGAGCACGTCGATCACGAAGGGCAAACCGTCATGAACTTGGTCGAGGGTCATTGGCCAACGTTGCGGGCGCGGAAGGTTGGGGGAGGCGAACGTGACCTCCTGGGAGATTTGTAGTACGCACTGTGAGTAGTGTCAATGACAAGTAGACGACTCTAACAACAAGATCTACCCGAACGGTGCGCAGGAATTTTGGAGGAGCAGGATTCGGGAAGGTAGTTGTGAGCAGCCCGAACCACCGAATGGAGCCGAGATGCCTGCGTCGCCCACCAAGGTTCTCATCACTGGAGTGCAAGGAGTGATTGCAGGGGCAGTCCTTGCAGATCTACGTCGCGAGGTCGGTCGCTATGAGGTCTATGGGGTGAACCGACGCGCCAATCCTTGGGAATACGGAGACCGCGTGGCGGGCCGCGCCCTGCCACAAGACCGGTGCCGAATTGCCGATCTTTCCGACATCCACGCTGTCCGACGCGCGGTGGAGGGGATGGACGTGGTCCTGCATCTTGGGGAGGGCAGCCCGGAGGCACAGTGGCGGGACGTGCTGACCAGCAACGTGGTGGGAACCTACAACGTCTTTGAAGCGTGCCGGGAAGCCTCCGTTCGACGCGTGGTGTACGCCTCCTCGGCCATGGTGTGCTGGGGCTACACGCAGGAGGAGCCGTACCGAGCCATTCGGGAGCGGCGACCGAACGACCTGCCCGCCGCGTTGCCCATGGTGACCAAGACATCGGCTCCGCGCCCGGTGGACACCTACGCCGCAAGCAAGCTTTGGGGGGAGGCGCTGGGGCACGTGTACGCAGACGTCCATGGGCTCTCGGTGCTGTGCCTGCGGTTCGGGTGGGTCGACGACCAAGACGCACCTTGGAAGCCGGACCTTGCGTCGCTATGGTGCAGCCAGAGGGACGCCGCCCAGTTGGTGCGGCGGTGCGTCGAGGCGCCGGACGATCTCCGCTTCGACGTGTTCTTCGGTGTTTCAGCGAACCTCCGTCGTTGGGTCGACATCGACGACGCGAGGGACCGGGTCGGCTATGCCCCTGTGGACAGGGTGGAGGAACATCGGGAGACAGGCCCCGTGTCCCGTGCGGCCTGACGCGGGCGCCCCTTGGCGTGCTCTGGTCGTCCTTCGTGACCGGACGCCTTGACGTGAGGCTGGGTAGGTCGCTAATTCTAGCTGCTCGTAGCGTGCCTTCCGTACACCCGGGGGGCGGTCCCGGGAGTCATCAGCACCGTGGCGTTCGATCGCGATAAGGTCCTCCAAGAAGCCCAGAAGCTCGTCGCCAAGGGCCGTCTGGACCGTGCTGTCGTCGAGTACCAGAAGCTCGTGAAGGCGAACCCCGGTGACGACCGAGCAATGCTCAAGATCGCAGAGCTTCAGACGCGCATGCGGGCGTACGAGGCTGCCGTGTCCACCTACGAACAGGTGGCGTCCTACTACGCCTCCGAGGGCTTCTTTGCCAAGGCCACCGCGATCTACAAGCAGATCCGCGCTCTCATCCAGCAGCATTTGCCCGAGTCCAAGGGGCACTACGGACCGATCGTTGACAAGCTCGCGCAGCTCTACATCGATGCAGGCCTCAAGGGGGATGCGATCGCCACGTACCAAGAGTACGCGACCCACCTGCAGCGAGCCGGCCGCGAAACGGAGTTGCTCCCGATCTACCGAAGGATCGTCGAGCTGAAGGAAGACGACCTGGACGCACGTCGCAAGCTGATCGAGATGCTCCGAGCCCACAGCATGGAACAGGAGGCCGACGATCATCTGGTGACGTACGGAGCGCGGCTCGTGTTCTTGGGCCGGGTCGACGAAGGCCTGCTGGCGCTCGATGATGTGGCGAGGCGTCGCAACACGGATGCGGGTCTGGCGCGGCGGGTGGCGGACCTGTACCTGGACCGCAACGGTCCAGGGGACGCGATGTTGGCGTTGACGCGCATGCAGGCGTGCTTCTTGAGCACCAAGCGCGACATCGACACGTTGCGCGTGCTTGCACGGGCCTTCAGTGCGATCGGGCAGCGGCCGAAGGCGGTCGAGGTGCGCAAGCTCATGGTCAAGATCGCCAAGGACAACGGTGATCTGGAGATTGCGCAGGCGCTGGTCGACGAGCTTCTGGAGGACTGTCCGCGGGACCCGGAGATTCAGACTCTTGCGTCGTCGGTCTATCCGGACAGGGTGGCAGCTCCGGTCCCGATGCCTGACGATGATGGCCCGGAGGTGGAGGCGGCCCCGGCGAGCGTATCTTTCTCGGAGGAGTCCTTCGAGTTCATCGAAGAGTCGATCAACGAGCTGGGGGACGAGATGGACGCGGCAGCCAGCTCCCGCCCACCTCCGCTCAGCCCGTTTGCGTCGACGGAGCCGTACCGCGCCGTGGTGCCGCCGCCCCCCCCGATTCCGCGACCGGGGTTTTCTGCAGTGAGCGCTCCGCCGGTGCGGCCACCTCTGCCCCCGCCGCCCCGAGGCCTGGCTCCCCCTCCGCCCCCCAAGCGTTCGGTGGAACCGCATGCCTTGAAGCCGCTCCCCCCACCGCCGAGACCCGTTGGCTCCAAGAGATTCTCGCCGTTTCCATCGCACGGGCCGGACTTGGGTGACCTGGCAGCCGCTTACGACGATCTCGGCGGCGCGGATGACGTTGCCGATGACGAAGAGGAGACCACGCTCTCCCGACGTGCGAAGGCTGCTCCCGGGTCACTGCCGCCGCCGGACTTCTTCGCTGAAGACGACGGTGGTTCGGACCCGCTCGACGAGGCGTTGTTCGAGGGCACGCCGCCGGTGGTGCAGCCGACCTACGAAGTGGACGACGGGCTCGAGGAAGCTCTGGAGGAGGCCGACTTCTTCGTGGCCCAGGGGTTGTTCGACGACGCGTTGACACTGCTGCAGGATCTGATCCCGAGGTATCCCGGGCACCCGTTGCTCATCGAGCGAATGCAGACCGTGAGAGCGGCCAAGCGTGCGAGTGAATGAGAGAGGGGACCCGGGAATGGGTTGTGCCAGGTCGCGCGTTGTTCGGGGTGCGGCACCTCGGATCGCATTTCGGGGTGTAGGCAACTTCTGACCTCGAGCGTTGTCTCGACAGAAGGTGGCCCAGGATCCGAACCCCGGAGCGAGTCATGGCAGTCTGGACAGGTTGGTGGGAAAGAGCCGTAGCTTTCGTTCTCGAGCCAAGCCGCTTCATGTGCACGATCTGCGGAGGAAAGGTGGCGGAAGCATGTGTGTGCGAAGCATGCGGGGTGACGGCATGCGCATCGTGCTCGCAGGACGGAGCCTGCCCCTATTGCGGCGAACCCTTGTGACCCCTGGGCATCAACGCCGTATCGCTCACGGTACGGCGATCGCTTCGAGTTGTGTGCCTGCGGCGTAGCCGTAGCTCACCCGCTCGTCGAATCCGTACACGATCAACCCGACGTTTCTGTCGCTCACCACACGGTGCACGCCATCGTTCTGCGTTCCCGGAAAAACGCCTTGCTCGGGGGGAAGGGATGGATCGATGAAGGGGAAGCTCAGCTGACAGCGGTGGACGCGTGCCTCCAGAACCCCGGGTACGAGCGGTACGCTGCCACCGCTGGCCCACCCCACGTCACATCCCAGCTCTGCCATGTCACGACCGTCCACGGTCACGCTGGCCTGCAGAGGGGCCGTGACGACGAGGAAGTCGAACGCGTACTTGTCCGGTGTCAAGAACACGTAGTCTTTCCGAAACTGCTGCATGGGTGGAACGATCACGAGGCTCGGGTCCCCACCAGGCAGTGGCCGCCGCACGCCTCCGGCGTCCTGGCTCGCCTGGATCGCGGCGAACGTGACGGGACGATCGGCCGCAAGTGCGAAGTCCCCGTACGAGGAAAGGTCGAGGAAAGCTCCTCTCCCAGGCAAGATGAAGTGGTCGTCGGGCTCCGGCAGGTTGGTCGTGACGGTGGTTGGACCGTCGGCAGACACGGCGAGCACGCGGAAGAACTCGGGCTCCGGCACCTCGGTCACCTGCGCCCCGGCCGCCGCCACGGCCCGGCCGCGATTCGGGCCGTGCGCTGCGACAAACGCGGTGCCCGCGGTGCGAACGGGGTCCAATTGTTCCTCCAGGTGGTCTGCGCAACACGCGCGGTCCGCGAGTCGCTCGAAGGTGGGCGCGTCGGAGGCCTCCGAGCCCGAGAACACGGCGACGGGCCGGTCCGACTCGATCAGCGAGCCGGTGAAGTCCGAAAGGAAGTCTCCGGTCTCCAGATTGAGCACCTCGAAGGGCTGCAAGACCACCTCCAAGGTGTCTCCTGGCACCAGGGGCCCGAGCCCCTGTCCTGCCACCACATGGGTTGCCGTAGTGACGCGCACCCGGGTATCTGGCCGGGTGCCGAGGATCGCCACGAAAGCCCTCAAGTGGATCGGCGCAGCGGGGTTGAAGTTGGTGTCCGGATCGTCGGTGATCGCGATGGTCTGTGGCCACCCCATCACGACGTAGGCTACTTCCAGCATGCCGTTTCCCGGGAGCGCCTCCACTGGTTTCAGCAAGGAAGCATCGTTGGAGAACACGTTGACGTTGTCGAGGGGGTTGAACTGGTAGGCCACCACGGGCACTTGGCTGCGCAGGCGAAACGCCTGCCGGGTGTGAGCCGTGCCCGGCCCCGTGTTGAACGTGCCAGGCGCGCTGCCGTCGACCTCGCGCGGCCCTAGCAAGAACACGCGCAGACCACTCGGGGGAATCGTCGCCTCGCCCACCACCCTCGGTTGAGAAACGTCGCCAACGCCCGCGTCATCCACCTCGACGATGACATCGGCGTGCAGATCGGTTTGGGGATTGGACACCACCACGGCGAACTGCTGTGCGGCGGCGTTCGAGTTGGGGCTGATGTTTGCGTTGTCGAGATCGACGGCCCAGTATTCGCATCCGACGTTGCTCTTGACGGTCGAGGCTTCGGAGCAGAGGTGCGAGCACGCGCCGGATCGACACGCTTCGCCGAGGGAGGAATCACAGAGATCGACGGGGTCGAAAGCTGACCCGTCATCGCGACACGCGACCACCGTCTGTCCCTCGCAGTTGCGCATGGTGGGCAAGCACGTCGTGCAATGCAGCAGGGAGGGTGCACAAACGAGCCCCTTCGCCCCGCAGTCGTCGGCGATGTTCCAGCGCGAACGGCCTCCGATCCAGTCGCATCGTTCGAGACGAGAGGAGCAGCGCATGGTTCCGAGCTCGCAGGTTTCGGGCTGGCTGGCTCGAACGTCGTCCCACCTGTCAGAGCGGTCGAACTGACAATGCGTGCATGTTGCACACAGGACTGCTCCCGCGACCAGCCGTCCGGGTCGATGTGTCAAGCCAGTCATGTTGGCCCGATCGTGATGGACGGCCGGCTGGGATGCAATGGGTGCGACGGCCCCTTGCGTTTCGAATCCCTCTGCATCCCGATGTCGCGGTAGAATCGAGTTCCCTTCCATCAGCAGCGTGGGGAAGCGGACCATGACGTACAATTTTGATCCAGACCGCTGGTACGACAACCACCGAGCGCTTCTCGAGGAGAGAAGAAATGCGGGTGAGCTCGATGAGCGGGCGTTCCGTGAGGCCATGGATCAGCTGAATGCGGAGCATGACGAGATGGTCGCGCGCCTCGATGGCACCTATGAGTTGCCAGGCTAGGAAGCCTGGGCAACTTGACCTTTACACGCCTGGCGAACCAGACGATCGTGAGGCCAATGACCAGCGACCCGAGCAACAAGGACAGACCTCGGAAGGCCGATCCCGGTGGACTCAAGACTGTGGTCGCACAGCCTCAGGAGCGGCCCGCACGAACCAAGGGCATCCTCACGGTCGCGAGTGGTGCGGATGCGGGCAAGATCGTCACCGTGCAACCGGGCGACGTGGTCACGCTGGGCCGAGCGGAAGAGTGCGCGCTTCGCTTCGAAGACACCAGCCTCTCGCGCATCCACGCTCGCGTGATGTACGTCATGAACACGTACATGATCATGGACAACTCCTCGACCAACGGTACGTTCGTCAACGACACGAGGATCGGGAGCGCGACGCACCTTGACGATGGGGCTCGTATCCTGTTGGGCACCAGCACCATCCTGCGCTTCTCGCTGGTCTCTGATGAGGAAGAGGATGCGCTACGCCGCGTGTACGAGGCCGCCGTGCTGGACGCGCTGACCGGTGTCGCGAACCGAAAGCACTTGGAGGAGAGGCTCGAGGCGGAGCTCGCCTTCGCCCTCCGGCACGGAGCCGACCTCTCCGTGATCATCGTGGACCTCGACCACTTCAAGCGGGTCAACGACACGTACGGCCACCTCGCAGGGGACGAGGTTCTGCGCCAAGCGGCCAGGATCATCAAGAACGCGCTCCGCACCGAGGACTTCGTCGGCCGGTACGGCGGGGAAGAGTTCCTCGTGGTGGCGCGAGGCACAACCGCCGCGCAGGCGGTCGACCTTGCCGAACGGTTGCGTCGTGCCATGTCCGACGCGCCCATTCATTTCGAACAAGAATCGATCGCGGTCACGATGAGCGCGGGCGTCGCTTCTTTGGCAGACTGCGCCCCGGGCAAGGACCGACAGTCTCTGCTTTCTTCGGCAGACGAACGTCTCTACAGCGCGAAGGACGCTGGAAGAAACCGTGTGGTGGGCCCCACAGGCTAGGCCCGAGCCGAAGGCGAGGCGTTTGGGGTGAGCGCGGCGAGCGCGGCGAGAGGGCCTTGCGAAAGCCCCCTTAGAAAAACCTAGACCCGAAGCAGCGCGGGGCGCTTGATTTGGGACTAGGTCGAAGTCCTAGTTCGAGCTTCCATTGCCCGCGACCCGACTGGCAAGTGCTTTCACGCCCTCGGAGTCGACGATGATGACGTCGTACTTCTCTCCGAACGCGGTGAGCAGCTCGTTGCGAAACACGAATCCCTGGCCGTGGATCGCGGGAAGCTCCGTGTCGGGCTCGAGGTGTTTGATGTCGAAGACGTGGCGCAACACCATGGGAAGGAACTCGTCCCATAGCGCTCGCGCGGTGGCAGGATCCTCGAACTGACAGCGAAGGCGGTGATTGCCGAACTGGTGCAGGTACAGCTTCATGGGTGGCTCATCGATGATCAGGAACGTCCCGCGCGAATGGCTTGGGCTTCGGGCGAGTCCACGGGAAGCACGCCCGGACTGGAACAGTAGGCACACTTCTCGATCTTGTTCGAGCGTCGCCAGTACGAATAGATCAATCCCGGCACGCACAGCAGCCACAGCAGGAGCTCGACGAGGAGGGTCCCTCGATTCTCTCGTCGCGGTTCCCCGACACCACCACAACTGGGGCAGAACCGACTGCCCGAATCGTAAGCGATCTTCTGGTAGGGGGACGGGGCGAGAGGATTCGGCGGCTGCTGCATGACGAGCAAGCCAAGCAGACATAGGTCGGCGGCGCAAGCCGAGGATTTCGCTTCCCGACGGCTTTGCGTCGCCAGGCAGGGGCTTGACACTCCTCCGACTCGGCACGAGAGCGGCTGGGTACGTGGAAGTCACCCCATGACCGACTGGAACAAGCTACTCGCGCGTGTCAGCCCGACTTTGGCCTTGTCGGTCGACCCGCTCGATCCTTCGTTGCGGCAGAGCATCACGTGGGCGACGATGGCGGTCAAGCTGGCGGAATCGTTGGAGGCGTCGACTCCCTGGCCGCCCGCGAGCCGAAGGAGGGCGCTGCTGTCCCTCGCGCAATTCTGGGAGGACCCGTCGAGAGAAGAGGCCGAAGCGCTGACGGACCGGTTGCACAGTATCCCGGTCCGACGGGGTGCTGATGGCGCTCGGGGCTGGGAAGCTCAGATTGTGGCTCAACTGCCCGGTTTGGTGGATGGCATTGCGTCCCTTCCCGAGGTGGAGCGCGACACGATCTGGAGCCACGCGAGACGGGCTGCCGAACGGTCAAGCGCGTTTGCCATGCGAGCCCGACCAGAAGGTGGTGTGGTGGTTCGCAGTCTCGAAGACCTGGGCGCGTATTGCCGCGCGCGGTCGGGTATCGTTGCCGAGGTGATCACGGAGGTGCTGGTGCTGCACGAGCCAAGGCTGCTTCCGATCGCAGATGTACTGCGTTCCGAAGCGGCAGCCGCCGCGCAGGGAATCCGCTTGGTCGACTACCTCGACACGGTGGAGCACGGCTCCCGCTCCCTGCTTCACGTTCTATCCCCCCTCGACAACCCATCCATCCTGGAGGTGTCTCGAGAGGGTTTGGGGCGCGCCGAGCGCTACGTGGATGCGATGCGGAAAGCGGGGGCAAGCAGGCCGGTCGTTGCGTTCGCGGCGTTGCCCGTAGCGTGGGCCAGAGGTCGCCTCGAACGGCTCCGGTGGGGCGGCCCTTGGGAAGTCGATCCGGCGCCGACCAGGCGCGCGATCGACCTGGTCTGAATTCCCCGAAGAGTCTCACGTCAGGATGACGAACCCGGTCTCTACTGGGATGTCCGCCGGAGTCACGCTCACCTCGTCGACTTGGGACATCGTTGGGCCTCGCTTCAATTCCGACTCGAAGGCGTCGAGGCTCGACGCGGCCCCTGCCGCATGAGCCGCCACGGAACCGTCGGGGAGGTTGCGAACCCAGCCCGCGAGGCCGAAAGCGCGAGCGTGCCGGGCAACGAAGTAGCGAAAGCCGACCCCCTGCACGTGGCCCCGAATGATGTAGTGTCTCCCGATCACGTTGGGATCCTCTTTCGCCCATCGCTAACGCGATAGCGTGAGCGAGACAAGCCCGGTGTACGATGGGCGGGTGTAAGCTGGACAGGGCTCGTCCCGTTGAGGGCACAAGCGAGGAGAGCACCATGCAATCAGGTCCCAAGCTCAACGACAGTCCCCCAAGGCCACGAACCCGTCCGGGCGCACCGCGTTACCCACGGCAGACCTTCGTGCTTGGGGCTGCCTTGTCCCTGGCCGCATGTATGGGGGCCGCGCCCTCGCCGTATGCTCCGACCACGCCGGCCGTACAGGTCGCTCCAAACGCGAGCGACCCGCGGTTCGCGCAGCCGCCTCCTGACGACGTCGCCACCGACCCAGCCCCAATCGAGCCGGTGGACCCTGTCGACCCGGTTCAGCCACCGGGGGAGGCTCCCCTTCCCTACCCGTGAAGCGCGAGCCATCACCACGTGCGCCTGTCGCCCCCCATCCGACCGATGGCATACTGACCAGGTGACACGTCAAGCCGCCCCAGTTCGGCCGTCCCGGGGCTCAAGCCCCATTGCATGGGTGGTCGCAGGCCTCTGCTCTTGGATGGCATGTTCTCCGCCAGCCACGCCAACGCCAGCGGAGACGCCATTCTCCCCTGCGACGGCTGCACCCAGTCCCTCGCCGCCGCCTGCCGGAGCCGTCGCCCCCCAGGCACTGGGGTCGTCCCCGTGCGAACCGTTGCAGGTCGCTGTACCCCCGCTCCTCGAGCATCCCCTGAACCCGCCTGTCGTGGACATCGAAGACCCGAACCAGGTGGTCATGGCCTCCTTCTACGAACGCCTCGCGCGCCTGATCCGCGGCAACGCGAAGCAACCCCTCCGGATCGGCTTCTACGGCGACTCCAACATGACCCTGGACCTCATCAGCGGGAGCATGCGCCGAACGCTCCAGAAGCTCCACGGGGACGGCGGACACGGCTACGTCGCCATCGGCAAGCCCTGGAGGTGGTACCAGCATCAGGACGTGCAGCACGGGTTCGTGGGCGAATGGGCTACCTTCTCCCCCACCACCGTGCGTGTTCGGGACTGGGCCTACGGGCTGGGTGGAATCGTGTCGGCCACCCGCGAGGTGGGCGCTCGCGCCACCTTCGCCACCGCGAGCCCCGACTCCCCGGTGGGGCGTACGGCAAGCCGCTTCGGCGTGTTCTACGAGGTCCGTAGCCACGGCGGCGTGTTCGACATCGTCGTCGATGGGCAGAAGCGGGACACGGTGCGAACGGACCAGGGCGATGCCCGAACCGGCTACCACGTGGTGAACGTGCCCGACGGGCCCCACACGTTCGATGTCTTGAACGCGGGCAAGCACCTCATCCGGATCTTCGGAGTGACGCTCGAACGGGAAGATCCCGGCATCGTCCTTGATTGCCTTGGGATCGGGGGCATCAGCTACTTCGACTTGAGCCGGCTGGACCCCGACGTGAACGCATCGATGCTCGCGCATCGTCCCTATGACCTCGTGATGTTTCTGATCGGGGCGAACACGTGGAAGGCCCATGAGAACCCGGCCGCCGTGGGGACGCTCGCATCCCTGCACCGTCGGCACCGAAGCGATCAGCCGATGTTGATCATGAGCCCGCCAGACCACACCAAGAGCGCGGGGGACTCGGCTTCGGACCCGCAGTTCGTCCGGATAGCAGGCGCCCTGCGCCAGGCCGCCCTCGACAATCGATGCGCCTTCTGGGACTTCAGGCAAGCGATGGGAGGAGATGGCTCCATGGCCAGGTTCTTCCACGCGAACATGGCGGCCAAGGACCTGTACCACTTCACCAAGAGCGGGGCAGCCTTCATGGGCAACCGTGCCGTCCACGCCCTTTTCCGAGGCTTGGAAGCTTACGTGCAAAGCCACCCACGCGCCGGCTGCGACAACACACCCTGAAGGTTCCAGTTCAATGCCACGGGCGGCGTCCGCGCCTGGGGCACCACCGCAAGCCGAAGACGCGGCATCCTTCTGGCTCGAAGGCCGGGACCTCCGGAACAATCGGCTGCCCGAGTTGTGATCCCGCCTTGCGCAAGTTGCGCAACTTCGGCGCACCTCGCCCGTCACGACCGCGAATTCGTCGAGATTTCTCCACCATTTTGGCCGGTACGGAAGTTGCTCAACTGTGGACCAACGAAAGCCCTCGTGCGGCACGCACGCAGCACAACCGACAAGGAGAAGGCTCATGCCCCTCATCCGCTGGCGCGACTTGGTCCAACCTCTGCTCGTCATCCTGCCGATGACCGCTTCGATCGCGTGTGCCCCCGCAGGCGGTGGCGACGAGTTCGAAGAGTTCGATCCTTCGAGCGGAACGTCTTCGCCGATTCGCAGCCCCACCGGCAAAGCGTCAGCGTACCCGGAGGCCGCCCTCGTGAACATGGGCGGAGGGCGATGCTCCGGTGCGGTGGTCGCGCCTCGGGTCGTGCTCACCGCCGGACATTGCATCACCGGTGCGTCCTCCTGGACCGTGACCACACCGTACGCACCCGACGCGAACGGCCAACCGCAGAAGAGGAACGCCTCCGGCGCGTGGACGGACTACGTGAGCTGGGGCGGATCGGTCAACCCCAACACCCCCGATGTCGGGCTGATCTTCTTCGACAAGGGAGAGCCCTTCAAGCTTGCCGTCTGGCCCCGGATCCAAGACGTCAAGGTGGCGACGGGAACGAAGGCGATCAACGTCGGCCGCGTCAACAACGGCAGCCTTTCTGACAAGGACCTCTTCTCCGGATCGCCCATCACCCTGTCGCCTTCGAACGGTTTCCCCTACTCGTACGGGTCGTCCGAGGTCATTCAACCCGGCGATTCCGGGGGACCGGTGTTCCTGACGGGCGGTCAGCCGCACACGATCGTCGCGGTGAACTCGGGCGCTGGGGGCGGTCAGATCCTTGCGCGCACGGACGCGGTCATTGGCAAGATCACGCAACTCATCGGCCAGCACGGAGGCCCCGGCGTGGATGACGACGCGGGCGGTGGCGCGGGTGGGTCGGGCGGCACGGGAGGGGCCGCAGGCGCAGGCGGTGACCCTGGTGCAGGCGGTTCCCCCGGCGACGGCACCTGCGACGTGCAAGAGGTCGAGCCGAACGCTCCTTTCTCCAACGCTCAGTCCTTCGTGGCAGGAACGGTCTGCGGAGGGTTCCAGCAGGTCGGCGACGAGGACTGGTACGCGTGGTCGGTGCCTGGTGCGGGCGTCACGTACCACGTGTCCGTCAGCGGTTCGGACGCACAGGTGCAGATGTGGAAGTACGTCGGCGGCCAGTACCACAAGATCGCGGGGCAGCCGACGACCATCACGAACACGTCGAACGGGAGCGGCACGTACGTGCTGTCGGTGTGGTCCCCCACTGGGTCCGTGGGCGACTACAAGCTCGTCTTGGACCGCTCGGATGTCTCCGGTGGTGGCGGGTCGGGAGGTTCGGCCGGAACCGGCGGAACGGCCGGAAGCGGCGGGTCGTCGGGGGGCAGCGGGGGAAGCTGCGACGGCGACCTGGAGCAGGAGCCGAACAACGCGACGACCTCGGCCCAAACGATCCATCAAGCGATCTGCGGTCAAGCCGGCGGTGACGAAGACTGGTTCACCTGGACGGCCGCGAGTGCCGGGGTGCCTTACGACCTGCGCATCGAAGGCCAGAGCGTCCAAATCAAGATGTGGAAGAAGCTCAACGGACAGTACTACCCGATTGCGAACGCTTCCCCCACACGGATCACGAATACGTCGAACGGGTCGGGGCCCTACTACATCGTGGTCTGGTCCACGTCGGGGAGCCAGCCATACCGTTTGGTTCTCGACGGCCCCAACGGGTCGGGCGGCTCGGGCGGAAGCGCAGGCTCCGGCGGAAGCGCAGGCTCCGGCGGAAGTGCGGGTTCAGGCGGAAGCGCAGGCTCCGGCGGGAGTGCGGGTTCAGGCGGAAGCGCAGGCGCGGGTGGGTCCGGGGGCGCGCCGCCCGGGGACGTCGAGTGGATGAGTTTCCCGACGCAGAAGTCGGCGTCCAACGGCAACTGGGGCACCCTGCTGACGGATATCGAGCGGCACCTCCCCTCCCAGTACGGGAGCCAGTATTCGGACACGGACACCGTGACCCACGCCCACGAGACGACCCACGGCATCAACAGCCACCTTCGCAACTACTTCAACAACACCGGCAAGAAAGCGAACGGGTTCTACCTGACCGGCGACATGGCCGTGATCATGATCGAGCCCGCGATTTCCAAGGCTGACGTGGCCGCCTACGTCCCGTCCAGCTTGCGGGAGTTCCGCTTCAGCACGTACATCACCGGTCAGACCGCGTGGAACGACACGCCTCTGTACATCCTCGACGAATGGGTGGCGTACACGAACGGGACGGCTGTGGGAGTGAACCGTGTCAAGGAAGGCAAGTGGAACAGCGGTTGGCGCGACCAACTCGGCAACATCGAGTTCCTGGTCTATTCGATGTCCCTGGGAATGGCGGTTCGGGACAAGGCCGCGGCCTACTTCAACGACTACGGCCAGTTCCGCGCCTTCCTGAAGTGGCACGCGGAGCGATCCATGGCGCTGTACCACGAGGCCCAGGCGATGCCCGAGTTCACCTGGGATCGCTGTGGAAGTTTCTACGAGAAGATTCGCACCGCTCCCGATGCTGAGAACTGGCGCCAATTCGTTCGACAGACCTACGGCGACACGTGGGCCGAGACAGTGATCGGACTGTAGTCGCTCTTCCGCCCTACGAACCTTCCTCGTCGTCCTCGGCGTCTTCCCCGTCCTCGTCATCCGGATCGTCCGTAGGCTGGGGGCCTGCCACGATCCCTATGAGGTCCGGGTCCCCGCCTTCCGCGGCGACCCGAGCGCGCTCATCGTCGAGCCGGCGTCGTCGATCCTCTTTCTCGCGGGCCTTCGCCTCGCGCTTCTCAGACTTCTTTCGCTCGAGCTGTCGCTTGTGGGCAGTGCTGGGGTTTCCGCGGGCCACGGGACCTCCTGTGATCGGAAAGGATGGAACACGTTTACCCGGCTGCTAGCCAGGGGCAAGCATGTTCGACCCCTTGATAGCACTCCTGAGGCCCCCTTGGAGCTTGCATTCGCCCCGCGACTCCCAGAGACGATACCAAGGCCTCGCCCCTGGGTCGACGAGCGGACCGCGATCGCGCTACAAGCAAGCATGGCGTTGTATCTCGTGCAGCACGCGAGGGCGTTGAGCGAGCAGGAGGATCCGGAACGAGGAATCTCGGAACTGGGCCGGTCTGAAGTCGAAAGGATCGCGAGCGTAGCCAAGGGCTACGGGGTCCAGGTCAAGAAGATCCTGCATAGCGACAAGAAGCGTGCACGCCAAACCGCAGAAATCCTCGCGCGCTTCCTGGAGCCCTCGAGCGTCGAGCCCGCATCCGGCCTGCATCCCCAGGACGACGTCACCGCGCTGGCCCTCGCGCTTCGTTCGGAAGACGACTGGATGATCGTCGGGCACATGCCTTTCGTGTCGAAGCTCACCAGCCATCTGGTGATCGGTCGCGCCGAGCCAGCGATCTTCGCGTTCCAGAACGGCGGGATCGTGTGCCTCGAAGAGGTACCGGGTTCAGATGCCTGGGTCATCAAGTGGGCGTTGATGCCCACGGTGAGGTGAGCGTTCGGCTCACTTGTGGAGCCACCGACGCACGTCTTGCACGAGCGCGACGGAGAAGAGCGCGAGAGCGGACAGGCCGCCGATGAGGGCGGCACGCCCCGTGGTGACGCCAACCTTGGGCAGCAGGAATACCGCGAGCACGCAGAGGAGCACCGGGACGACGTACCGCCAGGGGATGGATTCTCCGTGGTGTTCCCAGGTCACGGGCTGGGGCTGCACCTGGTTCTGGTGCTGTTGCCGGGCCAGGATCAGGGCCATCTCGGCCCTTCCCACCTGCCTGGCGAGGGCTTCGTTCTGGGCACGGGCGCGCTCGGGGGACAGCAGTTGCTCCTTGGGCGGTGGCGCCCGTCGAAACGGTGGTGGCGATTGCATGTCGTCCTCCCGCGGCTGGACCCCCGCAGGATATCAGGATTTGACGTGCGGGAGAGCGCTGGCTGGTGAGGTTTCCGAGGGATGCTTCGCTTCGCGGACCGCTTGTGCAAAACTGTAGGCGGCATGGGTCGTCATTCGGTCTTGCTTGTGTACCTCACCCTGGGCGTTGCCTTTGCGGCGAGCTGTGATCTGTTCCCCGAAACGCCCCCGTCCCAGCTTGTAGATGCCGGCACCGGAGGGAGCGGCGAGGGCGGGACGGGAGGCACGGGGGGCTCTGCGGGTGCGGGCGGGACGGCGGGTGCGGGCGGGACGGCAGGTGCGGGCGGCACCGCGGGTACTGCGGCGAATGGCGGGATGGGCGGTGGCGCGGGGGACGCGGGCGGTGGAGCGGGGTCCGGCGGCACGAGCGGCGCTGCGGGAGCACCGGAGGAAGCTGTGCTGGTCGTCGGAACCGGCCTCGACGACGTGAACGAAGACGGGACCATCTTCTCAGCGTCGAGCCCCACGGTCTGGCTTGGGACAGGCGATACCGCACCCGCAAGCTTCACGGGGCTCCAGTTCAAGGGTGTCCCCGTCCCTGCCGGCGCGACGATCCTCGAGGCGAGGCTCGAGTTCTTCGACACAGAGGGTCAGTCAGAACAGATCGACGTCGTCCTGGCCGCCGAAGCAGACCCCAACTGCCGGTCGTTCAACCCTGGCCAGCGCCCGTCTGGCAGGGCCCTGACGTCCGCGACGGTGACCCATGTGTCGAAGGCCCCTTGGGTCAAGGACCAGTACAACGCGGTCGAAGACCTTGTGCAGGTTGTGCAGGAGGTAGTGAGCCTACCTGGGTGGGCACCGGGAAATTCGTTGTGCATCATCGGACAAGGCGATGGCGAAACGAAATCTCGTCGCTTGGGTGTGGCCTTCGAAGGGGGGGCCGCCCGGGCGCCTCGGTTGATCCTGCGCTACGAACCTTGATTCGAGTGTGCGGCTCGAGAGAGCATTACGACCGCAAGCCTCAGGGGTCCCAGACGAAGCCAACGCGGATGCCTCCGCGCAAGAAGTGCGTCTTGGGGCGTCCACCGCTCTCCAGGTGGTGCTCGTAAGCCACCGCCATGCCGGCCCAGGGCATCACGCCTTGCGTGCGCAGGGCGGAGAACCCACCGCCCACTCCCACTCGTCCCCCGTAGCTCAAGCTCGTGTCGCTGGCCTGGAACAGACCCACGGGCGCAACCTCGAGGTCGTAATGCATACTGGATTGGTGCCACCGAAGCACGACCGGAAGGGCCGGGAAGTAGTTGATGGCGAACTGGGTCGGATCGCTCCCAGGAATCAGGAGACCGCCACCGCCGAACTCGACGCCGGCGAGCAGGCTCAGCGTCCCGTTGAAACCGTATCCGGATAGCAGTCGGCCGGCCCCGCCTCCGCCGTAAGTCCACGTCCCCTCGGATCGCCGTATCTGGATCAACCCTCCTGTCTCCATGCTAAGTGTGAATCGGTTTCGGTCCGTCTGCCTTCCCTCGAAATCAATGTCGGGCTCATCCCAGTAAGGACAGTCCTTCGTCGCGTCCCTCACGGCGCGCGAGAGCGCATCGTGCTGGCGCTGTTTCGCCCGTGCCAGCACCACCTCAGGCGTCACGCGCCGACCTCCCGCCTCGTACGAGTCCGGGGCACTCTCGGACGACATCACCGAGTCGCCCATGATCTCCAACGCCCGCTGCCGCACTTGCGGGACCGCCTTGCAGACGGACCGCATCATGGGATCTCGGATGTCCTCGTACGCTTGCTCGTCCACGTACCAGCCGAGCGTCTCCTGAATGTCGACGATGCGTTCGACGTCCGCGAGCAGGCCAGTCGCACTGCGCTCGACCGCAGCATCATCCTGCGAAGGGTCCGCATGGGCACAGGCAACCCAGGCAAGCAGCACCGTCGCGCACGTGAAGGCTTGTCTTCTCACCCCAGCTGCCACGGGGCCCCCATCACCTCGAGCGTCGCGAGGAAACTCCGAACTTTGGGGGTCATGTGCCGTGACGAGGCGTACACGGCATGCATGGGGACCTCCCGCGAGGACCATTCGGACAGCACGACCACGAGCTTCCCGGTCCGAACGTCGTCCGCGCACTGGAAGGTCGGAAGCATGGCCACACCGAGGCCGACAAGCGCTGCCTGGCGAGCCATGTCGTAGTTGTTCACCCGAAGTCGCGCATCGACCGGGACGTCCACCGCCCCCTTTGGCCCGTCGAGGCTCCACGCGGCCCCTTCGGCTCCCGGTCCGAACACGATGCACCCGTGCTTCGACAAGTCCTCGGGACGCCGCGGTGTGCCCGCTCGATCGAGGTACTCCGGGCTGGCACACACGACACGCTTGGCGGGCGGAAGCCGGCGAACGACGAGCGAGGAGTCCGGCATCTTCCCAGCTCGCAAGGCCAAATCGAATCGCTCCTCCACGAGGTCCACGACACGATCCGTCAACACCACGTCCACCGTCACGTGCGGGTTCTCGTCCATGTACCGGCGCAGCAGAGGGGCCAAAGACAGGCCGAACTCGACCGGCGCGGTCAACAGAAGCGTCCCGCGCGGCGTCGCCTGGAGCTGGGACACTGCAAGCTCAGCCTCCTGGACATCCGACACGATCCTGGACGCTCGGGCGTAGAACTCTTCGCCCACGTCCGTGAGTTGCAGCTTGCGCGTCGTGCGCTTGAGCAGTTGGGCCCCAAGGTCTCGCTCCAGCTCCGCGACCTTGCGAGAAGCCGTCGACTTGGGCAGTCCCAGCGCCCGGGCTCCGGCCGTGAAGCTCCCGGACTGCACGACCTTCGTGAAGAGGAGAACCGCGTTGAGGTCCATGACTGTCTCGGATGTGGAACAGAGCATCGCGCCTGAGGCGGATTGTCAACCATTGGGGCCAACCCCAAAGTCCGATCATGAAATTGGGTCATCCCCTCCACCGTCGGACCTTCGTGCAGTGGGGGGCATCCACAGTCGCACTCGCAGCCGCGGGCTGCGTGACGCAAGCGCGAGAGGAGACAAACATGACAACGGACGCCACCCTGAGGATTCGAAGAGCCCAGGACAGGTTCACCTCGCGACTCGAATGGTTGGACAGCCGACACACGTTCTCCTTCGGTGGGCACCATCATCCGGACCACATGGGGTTCCGTGCCTTGCGTGTCATCAACGACGATCGCATCACCCCGGGGGCGGGGTTCGGGACCCACGGACACCGAGACATGGAGATTCTGTCTTTCGTGGTCGACGGCGCCCTCGAACACAAGGACAGCATGGGGAACGGGTCGGTGATCCGGCCCGGCGAAGTGCAACGGATGTCTGCGGGAACGGGGGTTCGACATAGCGAGTTCAATCACCGGCGTGATGCGTCGTCCCGGTTCCTGCAGGTATGGATCGTTCCGGAGCGGACCGGCATCGTGCCGAGCTACGAGCAAAGGAGCTTCGACGAGCGAGGCGGGCTGCAGTTGGTCGGGTCTCGTGAGGCCAGGGACGGTTCGGTCAGGGTTCATCAGGACGTCGACATCTGGGCGGGCAAGCTCGAGGCTGGGCAGGAGGCGACGCATCGCGTGGCTATCGGGCGGGGGATCTGGGTGCAGGTCGTCCTGGGCGCGGTGGAGTTGAACGGGCACGTGCTTTCGGAAGGCGATGGTGCGGCGATCGAGGGCTCGTCCGAGGTGAGGTTGAGGGGCAAGAGCGACGCTCGTTTCTTGCTGTTCGATCTCGCCTGAGCGTGAGGGACTTGCCGGAACACAAACACGGAAAGGTCAAGCCATGAGCAGCCATGTTCACGAGGAAATCGACACGTCAGCCGAGCGGGTGCTCCGCTTCTGGTTCGGGACGACGGACGGAAACGGGATGTCCGCGGACGAGGTCGCGGCGCGGTGGTTCGGAAAGGCGGCGTCGTTCGACGATGCGATCCGGGAGCAGTTCGTCGGGGAGCATGCGGCGGTCATGCGCGGCGAACGCGACCGTTGGCTGACGAGCGCGCGGGGAAGGTTGGCCTACCTCATCGTGCTCGACCAGATGTCGCGAAACATGTTTCGCGACACGCCGAGGATGTTCGCGAGCGACGAGCTTGCGCTGGCGGCAGCGATGCGGGGGATTGATCTGGGAATGGACCGGACGCTGGCCGGTGATCTTCGGGCCTTCTACTACTTGCCGCTGATGCACAGCGAGCGGCTCGAGGTGCAGCAACGGTGTGTGGAGCTCTTCCGTTCATTCACCGAGGAGTCGGAGGGAAGGGTGCGTGAGCGCATGGCGCACAGCCTCAGCTATGCCATCGCTCACAGGGACATCGTGGCGAAGTGGGGACGTTTCCCGCACCGCAACGCGGTCCTTGGGCGAGAGAGCACCCCGGAAGAGAAGGTCTTCCTCGAGCAGCCAGGGTCGTCTTTCTAGACACGATCACGTGGACGGAGCGACAACGCCCAAACGGGTGAGCAGGGAACGGGGAACCGGGAATTCTTCCGCTCCCCGCCAGTTCCGCATTCACCAGCTTGGCTTCGGCTGTGTGATCCTGTTTCGACGGCAGGAGTCAGGGAGAGGTCGAGAGGACGCTCAAGGCGTGGGCCGGCGTGCTGAGAAGCCCGACGGTGGAAACGCTGAGGAGCACGGCGACGGCGGCGGCAACGGCGATCCAGGCGCGACGAGGGCGCAAACGACGCGTGGTGAGTGGGAGCGGCTCCATGGGGAGGGGGTCGGTCAGCTCCAACGAGACGGTGGGAGATGAACTGACCGCCACTGGCGCTGGGGCAAGTCCTTCCGGAAAGGACAGCTCGAAACGAGGAAGCTCCAGCTCGGTGTTTCGGCGCATCTCCAGATCGGCGAAGGGACCACCGTCGACGTCGTACACGGGCAGAGACGCGACGGTTCGCTTGGCGCCGTGGATGACGAGCACGGAGAGGGGAGCTACGCGGAAAGGGTCGTGGACGAAACGAATGGTCGTATGCGGACCGGGGGCGGCGCGTGCGACGAGTTCGAGAGGTGAGCCGGGATGAGGCATGGGAGGGACCGTTAGTAACCCATCCAAGAGTTACGAGAAACGTACCTCGCACCTGGGTTACGTGCAACCGATCCTATCGAAGTACAGGCTGATTTTGACACCACGGAATTCATGCAAACACAACGGAATCAAGCATCGTGGACCCTGTGAAGGGATGGTCCTCGTAGCAGCAGGAGGTCCGCGATTCAAGGTGCGACGGGGCAAGCGACACTCGACGTAGCCCCCATCCCAGCGTTCCCGCGCCAAACGGCGCCAAACGGGGGAAGGAGTCCTGCCATGCGCCACCCACCAGATGGTGGCAGGCCGCCTCGCCGTTCGTAGAGCAGCCCCGGAGGGTACTCAGCCCGTCGCTTCGCTCCGGATCAAGGGGACGCGCCGCAGGGGCCGATCAGCCCTTTACCACGGCGAGGGGCTCGAGCCTGGCGACCTTGCGCACGAGGCCCGCACGCTCCATCACATCCACCACGTCCGCCACGTCCTTGTAGGCCTCGGGAATTTCCTCGGCGACGGTGCGCTTGGACATCGCGCGGACCCACACGCCCTTGCTCTGCAGTTGCTCGAAGATGCGCTGCTTGCCAGCCACATGCATCGCGGCTTTGCGGGAGAGGCGTCTTCCCGCGCCATGGCAGCTCGAGCCCCAGGTCTCGCGCATGGCGCGGTCCGTGCCCACGACCACGAAGCTGTACCGGCCCATGTCTCCGGGGACGAGGACAGGCTGACCGGCATGCCGGTAGCACGGCGGGACGTCGGGATGACCTGCGGGGAAGGCCCGCGTAGCCCCTTTGCGATGTACGCAAAGGCGGCGCTTCTTGCCGTCAACCTCGTGGTCTTCCCACTTCGCGATGTTGTGACAGACGTCGTAGACGAGGTCGAGCCCGAGGGACGTCTCGGGCTGGCCGAGGAACTGGGCAAGCGCCTCGCGAACGAAGTGGGTCATCATCTGTCGGTTTGCGAAGGCGAAGTTGACGGCACAGGCCATGGCTTGAAAGTAGCTCTTCGCTTCCGGGCTCTGGAGCGGGGCGGCACAGAGCTGACGGTCCGGCAGGTCGATGCCGTAGCGAGAGGAAGCCTTGAGCATGGTTCGCAGAGAGTCGTCGCAGATCTGATAACCGAAGCCGCGGCTCCCTGAATGAAGCAGGGCCGTGACGTAACCTTCGGTGAGGCCGAAGGCGGCCGCCGCGTCCGCATCGAAAACCTCCGCGACCCAGCCGATCTCACAGAAATGGTTGCCCGACCCGAGGGAGCCAAGCTGGGGCAACCCGCGCTCGCGTGCGCGATCGGACACGGCGTCGGGGTCTGCGCCGTCCATCGCGCCGTGCTCCTCCGTCACCTCGAGGTCCGCGACGCGGCCGTAGCCCGCCTGCACGGCCCACGATGCCCCTCGCACCATGACCTCGTCGAGCTCACGATCGGAGAGGCATCGATGACTTTTGGACCCGATGCCCGACGGCACTGCCCGTAAGAGCTCGGCCGAGAGCTCAGGAAGCAAGCCGTCGATGGCGGTGCGCGGGAGGCGAGAGCGCAGCAGGCGCACGCCGCAATTGATGTCGTATCCGACCCCCCCGGGGGACAGCACGCCCGTGTCTGCATCGAATGCGGCGACGCCACCGATGGGGAAGCCGTAGCCCCAGTGGATGTCCGACATGCCCAGCGAGTGGCCGATGATGCCGGGGAGCTGGGCGACGTTGGCTACCTGGTCGAGGCTCGCATCCTTGCGAATGTCGGCCATCATCTTCTCGGTCGCGTACACGAGCCCCGGCACGCGCATCTTGCCTTCCCGGGGGATCCGGAACCGAACGTCGTCGATCTGTTGGACCTTGATACTGGAAGCCATGCGAGCTCGAGGGCTCCACGAGATCGGTGAAGCGTGGGGAAGGTAGCGCCGCGCAGGGGCAAGCGCCAGGAGGGTTCAGGGGCTCGGTGCGCGCGGCATCTCGTACGCGTCGCGCAACGGGAAGACGTGATTGCGCCACACTCGCTGGTAGCGTTCGGTGTCGACTGCGGAGTGCTGGATCATCTGCCTGCACATCAGGCGCTGGCGTCGGGTGGCGCTGGGCTTGTTGTACAGCTGCAAAGCGTACTTGGAGAAGTCACGGACCATGACGTCGAAGATCTGGTCGACGACGTCGTCTTCGATCCGGTAGATCTTCGCGTTCTCGAGGATGAGCTGGCCGTACACGACGAGGGTGAAGAGCTCACCGAGGTTGAGCAGGAGGTCGAAGTCACGGGCTTGCTCTTTGTCGGGTTTGCCGACGACGAGCAGGGCCTTGAGGAGGCGGATCTGGCTTCGGAAGATCCGCACGTTCGGCAGCTTGCTCAAGGAGTAGATGGGACGATAGTCGTGGAAATGGATCTTGCTCAGGCCGCGCGTCGGCCCCTGCGCGAAGAGGAACGCATCGTGTCTGGCCTCGTCCACGCGCCCGACCTCGGCGAACTTCTTCGGGTGGAAGAAGTAGTTTTTCATGAACTTGATGATGAGCGCCATGTTGACGTGAACGGTGCCTTCGAGCTTGGGGAGGGCGCGGATATCCCTGGCTGCCATCTCGAAGAACATGTCCTTCTCGAAGCCCTTGGCGGCGATCACGTCCCACAGCAGGTCGATCACCTGCTCCCCCTGGGTGGTGACCTTCATCTTCACCATCGGGCTATACAGGAGGTAGCGCCGGTCTTCGAGCGTGGCGGAGCGCATGTAGTCCGCGGCACGGAGCGCGAAGAGCTTCATGGCGACAAGGCGCACGTACGCATCCGTGAGTAGCTGCTGCACGTGGACGAAGTCGGTCACGAAGTGATCGAAGAGGCGACGCTTCGAGGCGTGCTGGATGGCCTCGTAGAAGGCGTGGGTACAGATTCCGATGGAGGCCCACCCGAGGTTGAACTTGCCCACGTTGACGGTGTTGAGGGATGCGTCCCAGGCATCCCTTCCCTTGCAGAGCACATGGTCTTCGGCGACGGGCGTGTCGTGCAAGGCGAATTCGGCGACGTAGTTCTGCGAGTTGCAGATGTTCTTGACGAGCTCGTATCCCTCTTGCTTCGGATGGACGGCAAAGAAGACGTAGTCGTCCGACCCGGCCATTTTTCCGAACACGGAGACGAGGGCAGCCTCGTTGGCGTTGCCGATGTAGTACTTGCTTCCGTTGGCGAGATAGGCGCCACCGCCCTTGTCAGCGAGGGACATCTCGCTCGAGTAGATGTCGGCGCCGTGCTCCTTTTCCGAGAGGCCGAACGCGAAGATGCCGCCTTCGTTCAGGAGCTCGCCGGTCCTCTTCTTGATGGGCTCCTTGTCCGTCATCCAGAGCGGACCCAGGCCGAGGATGGAGACCTGCCACGTGTACCAGTAGGCGAGACCGTAGAAGCCCAGGATCTCGTTGAACTCGCAGTTGCGCCACGTGTCCCAGCGGGCGTCGGGGTTGTCCACCGCGTACGCGGGCGGCGTGAGCAACGTTGCAAAGACCCTCTCGCTCTTCACGAACGCCAGGAAGTCCTCGTACCAGACGCGCTCGTGATCGTCGTTCTTGATGCGGTCCAACCCCTTGTTCTCGAAGAACGCGACCGTCTTGCGCATCAGCTCGCGAGAACGGTCATCGGGGTAGTAGCGGTCGAGCTTTCGGGGGTTGAGCAGCATGGGCCCTCCTGTCGTTGACGCGTCGCAGCATCAGGACGGTAGCGGACAACCCCGTCAGGAGCAACACAGGGTCCGGCAGGCATGTCCTGGAGGTTGCAGCGACGGGTTCGAGACACCAGGGAGTTGGGGCATGGGAGAGATCGCGTCCAAGGTGTCGCTCGGAGCCATGGTGATGGCTGTTGCTTGTTCGAGGGAGGGAGCGGATAGCGCTCGAGAACCGGAGGCGACGCTGGGAGGGACGGGCTCGAGCGTGATCGTTGCGGGAGGAGCCGACGGCCCGGAGGCGGGCGGGCCGGGTCTTGCGGCGCTCCGGAGCGAGACACCGGTTCGGTTGGCGATCCAGGGGTTCGGACCGGCGGTCGTGGAGGTGCCGGTGGGGGCCCGAGAACCTCGGCCGGTGGTGGTCGCGCTGCATGGGCATAGCGTCCGACCCGAGCACGCCTGTGAGCGCTGGAGGCGTGCGAGCCGGGAGCATGCGTTCGTGCTTTGCCCACACGGTCTTCCGGCGGACGCGAAGCCTGACCAACCCGTCACGCTGGGGAGCGAGGACTACACGCTTCGGGAGATCGATGCGGGGCTCGAGGCGCTTCGGGAGCGATTCGGCGCACACATCAGTCCGGGGGACGTCGTGTACGCCGGGTATTCGCTTGGAGCGAAGCTCGGGGCGACCATCGTGCGAAAGCGCCCGGAGACGTTCCGGCGCGTGGCCTTCGGCGAGGGAGCGTACGCCGAACTGACGCGCCCGATGCTGCAAGGGTACGTGGAGAGCGGCACGCAGCGGTTGCTGCTGATCTGCTCGAGCAAGGCGTGCGAAATCACGTTCGGGAGGGTGCTTCGGACGTGTGAACAGGTGGGGCTTGCGTGCCGGGTCGCGCCATCGGGGGACAACCCGCACATGTTCGACGGTAAGGTGGTGGAGGCGTCGCGCGAGGCGTGGGGGTGGCTGGTCGAAGGGTCGGGGGCGTGGGGCACGATGAAAGCGGGACCTTCGTGAGCGGAGCATTCGGTCCCGGGTAACGGTTCCGAACGGGGGTGGGTTCCGGTCAGGGGGCCGGCGACTATGTTCCCATGCGGAACGTTCACGGAGGCAACGATGCGTCAAGGCAGCACACAAGGTCGGCGAGGGTTCTTGGCGGCGACAGGGGCCGCGGCGACGGCCTGCGCGCTGGGGCAGGAAGCGAAGGCTGCCGCGACCGGTGCGTCGCCCATCGACGCGTTGACGGTGAGACCTCCAGCGGGGTTTCAGCCGATGAAAGCCCCGGGCAAGGTGACGAAGGTCTCGAAGGGGACCGATGCGACCGCGTTGATGCAGCCGAACGAACTGTGGCCGAGGCCCGATGTGGCGAGGCAGATGCTCGAGCGTGCGATGATGGAGTTCACGGGCGCTTCGAACGGGGTCGAGGCGATGAAGAAGTTCATCCACCCGGACGACGTGGTGGCGATCAAGGTCAACGGGATCGGGGGCCAGAGCGGGTTCACGATGGCGGTGAACTTCGAGCTGATCTTGCCGGTGGTGGAAGCGGTGCTGGCGGTCGGGGTACCACCCGAGAAGGTGACGGTCTACGAGCAGTACCCGAACTTCTTGAGCGGGACGCGAGTGAACATCCGAGGCAACAAGCTTCCTGACGGCGTGCGGGCGAAGTTCCACGGCAACACGCTGGCGACGATGCCGTACGTGAGTGTGTACCAGGGGATCCGCACGAAGTATTGCCGGTTTCTGACGGAAGCGACGGCGGTGATCAACATGAGCTTGATCAAGGACCACAACATTTGCGGGTACACGGGCCTGCTCAAGAACATCACGCACGGCAGCATCATCAACCCGCACGACCATCACACCACGCACGCCAACCCGCAGATCGCGCTGCTGTACAACCATCCGATCGTCCGCAGCCGGGAGCGGCTGCACATCACGGACGGGTTCAAGCTGATCTACGACGAGGGGCCGCTGGACAAGAACCCTCGACGCCGGATCCTGCACGGAGGCGTGTACGTGAGCACGGATGCGGTAGCCATGGACACGGTGGGGTGGAAGGTGATCGACGACGTTCGCAGGGACAAGGGGATGAAGTCCCTGGCGGAGTCGAAGCGTGAGCCAAAGTACATTCAGACGGCGGCGGAGATGGGCATTGGGATCCACGACATGAACCGGATTCGCTTCCGGGAGGTGACGATCTGACCTGCGTGCTGGGTCGGCTTGGAAACGTCGCCATGGGGGCGCTAGCCTGGGGGGACATGTCCCAGTCGCTACCCTTCCTGATGGACCCGGACGACCCTCGTGCCCCGACTGAGGAGCAGTGGGCGGGGATGTCCGACAAGGAAAGAGCGCGCGTCGTGGCGATGCTCCCGTCGGAGGTCGAGCAAAAACGCGAGCGGGCCGAGCAAGAGCGCGAGCGGGCCGAGCAAGAGCGCGAGCGGGCCGAGCAAGAGCGCGAGCGGGCCGAGCAAGAGCGTGACGAGGCCCTCCGCAAGCTGGCGTTGGTCGAGGCGGAGCTTGCCAAGCTGCGCGAGCGGTGAACAGCGGCGAACCAGCTACGATAGCGCGAGCTACGCCATGCTCGCGGCGAGGACCGAGTTCCGCTGCCTCTTGTCGCGCGCCGTGGGACCGTGGGACGTAACGGTCACGGGTAGTCCGAGCTCGGCCTCGAGCCTTTCGACGAATCGGTCGGGGTCCGAAGGGAGGGCCTCATAGACAGGACGAGCCTGTTGCAGCGCGTGCGCCAAACGTTGCTGGTGGGGAAGGTCTCCGGGGCGCAAGCCGATGCAGAGACCTTCTCGGTCCAGTGTCGCGAGGTCGGGATCGACACTCTCGTAGGCACGCGCCGCTTTCCACCTGGGCAATCCACCGAGGCGGTCGAGGTGCGTGATCGCGAGGGCGTCGAGGGACCCGCACGCATCCCGTGCGTACCGCGCCAGCACCAGGTCCGGCCACCCGCGGCGGAAGGCTCCCTGCCACCCCTGGCTATCGTTGTGGCGTTCCGGCAGTACGTCCGCGAGGCGGCGGTCCTCCGTCGGAAAGGGACCGGGTCCGTGGCGGGTCGCGTAGGCACGCAGCACCCCGATCGTCTCGACGTCTCCGTCCCATCCGTGTCGGCGGAGCAGGGAAGAGGCCAAGGCGGGAGTGCAAGGACTCCACGTGGTGTGAGGGTGAAAGCCGAACTGCTCGTCAAGGAGCACACCTTGCGCCCCTTCCAATACGATGGACCGTTCGCGCCAGAGCGCGCAGAGCGCGTCGTCCGAGGTCACCACAGCGCACCGACGGAGAGGTTCGGTCGCATCCACCCAACGATCCACGACCGATTCATCGTCGAGGAGTGCCCACTCCGGATCGTGCGGCGCCTCGTTCGTGACGTGGACGAGGGAGGCTCGGATGCGCTCTTGGACGCGACGCAGGATGGTCTTCAGAGCACGTGGATCCCCGACTACGTGGTGCATTCGGAGGGCGTCACCGGGGTGCTCGAGGGAATCGCGAACGGCTTCGCCGACGCCGACCCCGCAGGTGCCATGGCGGTCGTTGCCTCGCGCGAATTCCCGCAGGCGGTTGGCAGCTTGGTGGAAGGGCGAGATGACCCGCGCGGACCGTGCGATCGAGAGACGCTCGAGGGCATCGGTCACCCCCTTGTCTGCGAGCACGCGCGCCTCCACCAGCAGGGCCGTGGGATGAACCACCACGTGTTCGGAGAGGTGCGTACGCACACCAGGGACGAAGGTTCCCGCACCAAGCTGCGAGAAGGTGTGGTGCCGGCCGTCGTCCAACACGACGTTGTGTCCCGCCTGAGCGCCACCGTTCCAGCGAACGACGAGGCTCGCTCGACGCGAGCGTGCGAGCCAGTCCACCAGGGTTCCTTTGCCCGCATCGCCGAACCCGAGGTCCACGACAACGGAGGCGCGTCTCGTTGGGGTGGTCATGCAGGAACGTTAGCCTTGGGGGCGACGGTGCTGGCTCGGCTCACCCGACGGGGACGAGGAAGCTTGCGAGTCGAGGGCGGGAGGGGCTGCGCGGTCCTTGTCGATCGTGGCGGCCCAGGGTGTCAGGGCGCGCGCCACTGCGCCCACGCGTTCCCTGGGCAGACCGCCTTCGGCCAAGCGGCGAGCGAGCGCGTCGAGGTCCGCGACCCAGCCCTCGTTCAGCGCGACGATGCCTGCCATCACGGAGCACGTGTCGACGGGACTTTCCATCGCGATCACGCGGTCCCCAAGCACGGTCCGCCAAGCGCGTTCGCAGAACTCCCGCCGCTGCAGGTCCGGGATGAGGAAGAAGGGGTCGAGGGAACGCTGCGCTTCGTCGATGACGACGCGAAGGGGCAGGTCTTCGTCGATCGAGTCCCCGAGGGTGGATCGGACAGCTTCGCGTGAGAGCATGGGGTAAGGCTTTTCGTCGCCGGTGAGGAAGAGGTAGCCGCGCTTGCGCCGAAGGCGGAAGCAATCCATGTCGAGGTGCCTGGCTGCGAAGTACAAGGCGAGGTCGTAGGACTCGTGGCCGTGTTGACCGCCTCCGGCTTCGAGCCAGGTCCAGGTCAGCCATTGGTCCATGAGCTCGCCGGTCGACTCGAACTGACCGACTTGCAGGGGTGCTCGGTCGGCGAACGCGTCGCCGACCGCCATGAAGAGGACCTGGGGGTCCTGGAGGCCGTAGTCCATGAGCAGCTTGATGAACCCGGGGAGCTGCTTTCGAGCGAGGAGGTCAGGGATCTCGCCCATGGATCCGGTCACGTCGAGAGCGATGACGATCGAGAGCGTGTTTGGGTGGCTTGCGCTGTCGCGACTCTCCCGCACCCTGATGCCCTGGGGGTTCATGAGAGGGTGGCAGGTTCTCTGTTGAAAGACCTGCTGGACGGGAGCATCCGCGCGCGCGCGGGTGATCGTCTGATGGGCTTCGAAGCTGTAACCGCCGTAGCCCATGGGTCAGGGGGTCCCGTTGGCGATGGCCCAGTCGCGGAGGGAACCGACGATTCGCTGGACGCGGTCTCGCGGGTAGCCTGCGTGGGCGAGGCGTTCGGCCAAGCCCTGCGTGCCGTTCACGGCTCGCTCGGAGAGGGCGATGATGCCTGCGGCGACCGGACACGTATCCTCGGGAGCGGCGAGCGCGATCGCGTTGGGGCCGAGGTACTGTCGCCAGAACGCACCGCACTGATCGAACCGGCCCGGGTCGGGCACCAGGAAGAACGGGTGGTACATCCGCTTCGCCTCGGCGACGACGTGCTCGAACGGCATGTCCGCGGCGGGCTTGTCACCGATCACGCGTGCGACCCAGGACGCCTTGAGCTCCGGATAGCAGGGCTCGTCGCCGGTCAGAAACAGGTAGCCTTTCTTGCCGCGCTTGTCGAACCCGTCCATGCGCGTGTGATGCGCGGCGAAGAAGAGGGCCAAGTCATAGGACTCGTAGGGGCTGGCGCCGCCGCCCATGATCCAGCACCAGGTGAGCCACTGGTCCATCAGCTCTGCGGTGGTCTCGAACTGGCCGACCTGCAGAGCCGCCTCGCGGCCGGCAGCGTCCTGAACGGCCATGAACAACACCTGCGGGTCCGTGACACCGCAATCGAGGAGGGTCTTCATGAACCCCGGAAGCTCTTTGCGAGCGATCTGCTCCGGGATCGTCCCCATCGAGCCGCTGACGTCGAGGGCAAATGCAATGCTGATGGTGTTCGGGTGGTCTGGGCTGTCACAGGACTCGCGAAGCTTCACCCCCTTGGGGTCCATCAGGGGATGGCACGAACGCTGACTGAAGACTTGCTGCGCTGGCAGCGCGCTGCGTGCGGTCGTGATCTGTTGGTGCGCCTCGTAGCTGTAGCTTCCGTATCCCATGGTGGTTCCCCTTGCTCGTCGGTCACGCCCATCCAGGCATTTCGAACGGAATGAACTTCGGAGGTCCGAAGACCTGCTGCGCGATGGCGTCGACCTGGTCTCGGACGTGCCACGCGTCTGAGCTTTGCCCCATAGCGGTTTGTTCAAGAAGCTGGGCGAGGGGCGCGGCAACGGACGGAGGGGCGCGGAGCGGGTTGCGGCCCAAGATGTGGAGCACAGCCCGTGCGCTCATCGCGACGTCCGTGGCCTCCGTCGCCGGCGCGCCATTCCAGATGGCATCTGGGTAGTACGCACGCAGCGTGCTCGAGAAGGCGGGAAGTGGCCGACCGGATGGGACTGCCCGTGAGAGCCCGACGAGCACCACACCGTGGTCGCGAGCGTGCACGAGGATGTGGGGCGGAAGCACGGCACCGTGGATCCATCCGCTGCGGTGCATCCAGCCGAGGACCTCGAGGGTCCGTTTCCAGATCCACACGGAGGCAGCCGGATCGATCCCGCCGGGGTGAGCGTGCACGACGTCGTCGAAGGTGTGAACGAACCCGCTGCGCCACCGGTGAATGGCGACCTTTCGGTCTCCTCCCTGTCCGCGCATGCCGAGGCGCGCGGTGCCCTGTCCCACCCGCTGAGGGATCAGACGGGAGAAGTGAGACGACCCCTGAACCTTGCTCTTCTCGAGCCCGGCAAGGACCTCGTGCTCGCGCACCAGCAGGTCGATGTCATCCTGAGAGCGCAACACCTTCACGACGACGAGGTCTGACAGTCTCCCGTCGCGGCGCGCGAGAAACACGTCGCTCCCCTCTCCCCGCGCGAGCCGCCCGAGAATGGCGTAGCGAGACCCTTCGAACCAGAACCGGTCACGCTCCGGATCTCGCAGATCCTCATCGTACGAAGGGGGCGCGGTAGGATGCCATGCCCCGGCCTTCGCCGTGAGCGACACCGCACAGAAGCCACAGCGGACCACGCCGGCTCTGACGTCGGTGGGGACGATCGGCGCACCGCAGTTGGGGCAGAGATGTTGGACGTAGGTCAAAGCCGAAGATCGGTACCAACAACAGGAACGGCCGGCAAGCACCGCGCCGTTGGGACACCGGCGAATCGTTCGTGTTATGGAGACAGAGTGACCCGACGCATCGGCATAGGGAGGGAGGCAGTACGTGTCGTTCTTCTCGTGGTGGCGTGTGTTCTTTGCGGGCATCCCGCGGCCGCCATTCACGTCGATGCGAAGGGGTGCCGCCTGCGTGCCGACGAGCTCGAGCGGCTCGTCCGGTTGGAGCTGCACTCCGTGCTGCACGACCACGATGCGTCGACGGCCTATCGGGTGACGGTGTCGTGCGGGGAACAGGAGTGGCTGATCCGGATCGAGGATCCGATCACGCACAAGACGCTGGAACGGCCGGTGCGGGCCCCGGGGTCCGATCCGGAGCCGGAGCGGTTGACCGCGCTGTCGGTGGCACAGCTGTACCGAGCCGCCTGGCTGGAGTTGCTTGCGGAAGCTCCGGCGCCACTGGCCCCAGCCCAGCCACACCAGGAACGGCCGAGCGTGGTGGCTGCTGCGCGGCAGGAGGCCGAGCATCAACTGCCGGAGTCATCTGCGGGATCGCGGGTCGATGCGGAGCTTGGCGTCGCGGCTCGTGGGGTCGCCCATCGCGCGGTGACGCTTCCGTCGTTCGGGCTGCGGCTGGGGTGGACTGCCGAAGGCGCGTGGTGGCTGACCGTGAATGGCGGCATCGAGGCAGGCTCGGACGGTCGGTCTTCCGGCAGGGTCCAAGCTCGCATTGCGCAGACCCGGATCGGGGTGTCGTTCGAGCCGCCCGTGGGGGAGCACTTCCTTGGTGTGTTTGGAGCGGACGCGGGGTTGCTGCTGGTGTCTCTGCAAGGCATGGAGGTGGGCCCCGGGTTCGTTCCGGGGCGAGTGGAGGGTATCGCGCTGGACACATCGGTCTGTGTGGGAGGAGCGGTGCACGTCGCCGGGCTCCGGTTGTCCCTGGCGGCTCGCGCGGGGTTTGTCGGCGGCGCTCCGGCGGGAAACGTGCATGGGGACGAGCCGGTGGACTTGAACGGTCCGTGGGTTGGCGCCCTGTTGCGGGCTGGGTTCACGTTCTGACGACACTGGCCGTCACGAAGACGTGCAGGAATTGACGGCCCCAGCTATCATTCTTGCAGCGCAACGAGTCGAGCGAGACCACGATGCCCGCCGTCCGGCATGCCCCTTCCATTCCCAGCATCAGCGACGAGGCGCTAGTCGAGCGTTTTCTGCAGGGGGACCAGCAAGCAGCGAACGCCCTGTTCAAGCGTCACGCGACGTATCTTGCAGGCGTGGTGTATCGCATCCTCGGTCAGGACGCGGACTTGGACGACGTGGTCCAGGAAGCGTTTGTGGAGGGATTTCGGCGCCTCGGGACGATGGAGGATCGGTCGAAGGTCCGGGCGTTTTTGGTGACGATCGCGGTGCGGCGGATCCATCGAAGGCTTGGGTGGCGGTACCGGTGGCGGGATACGGCGTCGAAACTGTTCGACGTGACCCCGCGGGTGTCGGACCCGGGGCACCGCGAAGGCGTTCATGCGCTGTACGGGGTGCTTGGGCGTGTTCCGCCCAAGGAGCGGATCGCCTGGGTTCTGCACCGCGTGGAGGGGTTCACGCTACCGGAGGCTGCGGAGCAGTCGGGGGTGTCGTTGGCGACGGTGAAGCGGTGGATTGCGCGAGTGGACACGGAAGTGGAGGCAGCCGATGTGCTCACGTGACGTGAAAGGGCCGGACACGGGGAGCGAGAGTGGGATGGCTGCCCACCGAAAAGACAGGAGGGCTGAGCCGAATCGTTCTCCTCGGAGCCACAACAAGGGCGTGACAGCCCACCGTCCCATGAAGAGCGCGCAGCGGAACCGCAAGCGCGTTTCGTCCGCGTGCGGAGGGTGTGATGGAGGCTGAACGAGCGGGTCGAGTGGTGAGGGATCAGGTCGAGCCCGCCTGGGACGACGCTCGGTCCTCACGGGTGCAACAGCGGGTATTGGCTGAGCTCGCCGCACCGTCTCCGCGTTCCGTGCGTACGAGAAGCCCGTGGATTGCGCTGGTTGCTGCGGCTTGCCTGGCGACAGCCATGGCCGTTGTGGTGTGGGGGCCCTGGAAGCGGCAGGCCACGGTGGAGTTCGTCGATGGATCGACCGCGCGGGTCATTGGGGACGGGCAAGTGATGCCGACGCTGGTGTCGGACGCGCGGATCGAGCTCGAGCACGTTCGGGGTACGGTGATCTACGACGTGACGCCCCGACCGGACCGCAACTTCGTGGTGAGGGCGGGAGGGGTCACGATCCGCGTCCTCGGCACGGCCTTCCAGGTGAGTCGGGTGGAGCAGAAGGTCACGGTGGAAGTGCAGCGCGGTCGCGTGGAGGTAACCCGGGGCGATCATGCGGTCAGGCTGGCGCAAGGCGAGCGGGTGGTGCTCGAGGACACGGATGACTCCACGGGGCAGGAGCGTGCGGTGGCAGCTGCGAGCAGCGCGGCCGCAGCGGTCGACGACGAGGTTCCGTCGGTGCCGGCGTCTGCGCTTTTGCCGGTGCCGCCCGAGCGCAGCGCGGCAGAGCTCTTCCGTGCGGCCGACGACGCGCGGGGATCGGGAGACGCGGAGCGAGCGATCCAGCTTCTGCAGGAGCTCGTGCGAGAGCATCCGAGGGACCCGCGGGTCACCATGGCCCGGTTCACGATGGGGCGCTTGCACATGCAGCAGGGGCGTGCGGCCCAGGCGGCCCAGGCGTTCGAGTCGTGCGGCCAGGCGTTCGGTGGAGAGGCGTGGGCGGAAGCTGCCCTGGCGCGGTCGAGCACCGGGGACACGTCGCGGAGCAAGGAGTTGGCCGAGCGCTACCTTCAGCATTTCCCGGACGGACCTCGCGCCGGGGAGATGGCGCGGCTCGCTGGACGCTGAAACCGCTTGGCGAGGGTGGTTCTCCGCAGCGCCACTTCGGGTGAGCCGGTTCCGGTCACCTTGCGGCACTCATGGGACATCGAACCATGCAAGTGAAGCGTACCAGCAAAGTGAAGCGAGCACCGGCTCCGCCTCCCGCCCCTGAGGACCTGACCACGACCGTTGCGATCCTCGAGGCAGAGCGTGAGGGGTTGATGCGTGCGCTGGCCGCAGTGACTCGTGAGAAGCACCTGCTCATCGAGAGGGAGACGCAGTGGCGCAATTGGCTTCGGCAGTCCCACGCGAGGGAAGAGCGGCATCGGCAGCGCATGGCTTTTCTGGAAGCTGAGGTCGCCCGCATGCGAGGGGGTCGGACGAAGACGCGCGTGACGGACTCGCCCATCACCGAGTCCGAAGCTGACGTCCCGCCGGTGTGGAACGCCATTTGTCTGGAGCTCAGTCAAGCGGCGCAGCGCCTTCGACGAGGGTGAAGGCGCGGTAACGTTCAGGACAACACCGTCGTGAGCCGCAGCCAGCGACGTGACGTCATGTGGTGAAGCAACAGCGGCAAGGCAACGAGTGTTCGCTCAAGGTGCGGCTTCATCGCGACGAACCGTAGAAGCCCCGATTCCAGATCTCATGGAGGCGTGGCTCACGAAGGCACCGAGGGCCACGAGCGCGCACGCCACCCACACGGTCCAGGCGACCGTGACGCGCAGGTAGAGTGCGCTGGCCAAGGTCGAGAGCACCGGGATGGCATAGGAACAGGCAACGACGAGGGTCACGTGGCCCTTGCGCATGGCGCGGTCCCACATGCTGTAGGCCAGCAGCGTGGGGAGCAGGGCCATATAGGTGAGCTCGAGCACGGCGGGGGGAGTCCACCGAAAGGGTTCCGGGAAGAAGGGTCGCAAGGCGAGCAAGGCGCACCCGGCCCCCAGGGAGAAGAGGGGCACGGCACCTGTGTTGGCATGCGCTGCCCAGCGCCGGCTCAGTGTGGAGTACAGAGCCCAGAGTAAGGCGGCGAGGACGGCGAGTCCGTAGGGCCAAGGGTTCGAGCGCAACGTCTGCGCGAAGTCCGCTGGGCTCCAAGCGCCGGGACGCAGCGGCGCGAGAATGGCGGCGGCCACCGCGAGAGCAAGCCCGAGAACGAACGTGGGCCGGGCACGCTGGCCGAGCAACGGGATGGCCAGAAGCAGGGTCAAGGCGGGCCAGAGGTAGTTGAGAATGGCCACTTCCAACGTTTGCTGTCGGTGCGACGACAGCCCAATGGCCAGCGCCAGGGACACCGTGTAGGCAGCGAACAGACCTCCGCGGGCGAGGAGAAGGAGGCGTGGCCCCTGCTGAGACAAGTTCGGAGGCGCAGCGACCCAACCGACGATCCCCGCCACGAGGAACATCAGAGCCGTCGACGTCAGTGCGCCGATGCTCTCCGCCAGGCTCCTGGACACGCCGATGTGGGTGCTCCACAGGACGATGGCGGCGAGGCCCATGATCGTGCTCTTGTTGTCGGGAGCGGGTGTCGTGGTCCCCATCGCAAGTTTGCCCGTGAGGGTATCACTCGACGAGGTCGGCGGTCACTTGCGCGACCCTGGGCATGGCACGGTCGGGCAGCGCGCCCTGTCCACACGGGACACGGCACGAGCCAAGTCACTCTTAATCCGGTCGAGAAGCGCCTGCTGGCTCTCCCTGAGGTGCTGCGTGGTGCCCACCCAGCCACGAAGCCACCCATATCGGCGGAGCAAGGTTTCTCGCTGGACCAAGGGATCGTTCGAGGCAGCCATGGGGCCCCTGCCCGGTCGCTCCCCCCGGACCGCGGCCGTACGCAGGAGGGGAGCCGATTCCGTCGCGCGAAGGGAGAGGGTGAAGCCAGTCGCCATCATGCAAGGGAGTGCCGCCTGGGACTCAGGATCGGCTCACACCCCGAAGGCGCGGACGCCACGTCCGACTTGCGCCTGGTCCGTTCGGCACCTATTCCCTCAGCCATGCGAAAGGAGTCGTCGTGCCGTTGTCCGTGATTCTCCTGCTCGTCATCGTCGGTGTTGCCCTGGTCCTGTTCGTCAGCGGATGGCTGCGGGTGGACCTCGTGGGTTTGCTCGTGTTGTCGGCGCTGGCGCTCACGGGCCTCGTCACGCCGCAGGAGGCGCTGGCGGGCTTCAGCAGCCCGGCGGTGGTGACCGTGTGGGCGATGTTCATCCTGTCCGCGGGCTTGACCCGAACGGGCATCGCGCACCGCCTCGGGCAACCTCTGTTGCACTTCGCCAAACGAAGCGAAGTCGTGCTCATCGTGGCCCTGATGGTCGTGTCGAGCGTTCTCTCGGCGTTGATCAACACGGTGACGGTCGCGGCGATCCTGTTGCCCGCCACGATGGAGCTAGCGCGGCGCAGCGGTCGACCTCCCTCTCGTCTGCTGATGCCGCTGGCCCTTGGGTGTCTGCTCGGCGGTCCGTTCACGGGCATCTCGACCCCTCCGAACATCCTGGTGACGGAATCGCTCGAAAGCGCCGGCCTTGCCCCGTTCGGGCTGTTCGACTTCACACCCATCACCGGCGCGATCGTCGCCGTCGGCATTGCGTTCATGGTGCTGTACGGGCGTCGCCTCTTGCCGGACCGGTCTCCGACCCGGGCGAACGCGCAAGATTCCCTAGGAATTTCCTATGATCTGGCCGCCCACATCTTCACGACGCGCATCCCGGTGGGCTCGTTGCTGGCGGGACGAACGCTCGCCGAGAGCCGGCTGGCTTCCGCGCTTCACCTGACGGCCTTGGCGATCCAGCGCCAGGGGCAGCTGGTGTTGGCCCCCCGTCCCACCGAGGTGCTCCGGGCGCGGGACACGTTGATCGTGCACGGTCGGCCGGACCACCTCCGGAGGTTCCACGGAAGCCAGCACTTGCACGTCGAGTCCCTGGACCTTCTCGAGGGCCTGGTGCCCCGATGCGGGGTCGTAGCGGAAGGGCTCGTGGACGAAGGCTCGACGCTCGTGGGCCGGACGCTCGGGGAGAGTGGATTGCGGCGGGAGCACCGCGTGCATGTCCTGTCGTTGGAGGGTCCCGAGGGGCGCGTGGAGGACCTGCGGCGACGCCGGCTGGCGGCAGGGGATCGGCTGATCTTGCAGGCCGAGGGCAAGGTGCTGGAAGAAGTCGCCCGTCTGGGCCTCGTCACGGGTCTTCGAACGCTCGAGGCCCAGGAGGTTCAGCAAGCGGCGGGAGGACGTGCCCAGCTCTTGCCGGTGCGAGTCCCCGAGGGCTCGGTGCTTGCGGGCCGGAACCTGGTGGAGAGCCGTCTGGGCAACGCGTTCGGGTTGACGGTGGTGGGAATTGTTCGCGATGCAGCCTTTCACTGCATGCCTTCGCCGACGGAGCAAGTGCAGGCGGGGGATCTGCTCGTCCTTCAGGGGTCGCCACGAGACCTCGAGGTGCTCGAGGGACTGCAGGCCCTCGAGATCGAGGAGCAGGCCGCGAGCCAGGTGGCGGAGCTCGAGTCCCAGCAGGTAGGCGTCACGGAGGTGCTTCTGTCACCGCGTACGTCGTTGGCGGGACGGACGCTCGGAGACCTTTTGTTTCGCGACCACTACGGGCTCAGCGTGCTGGCCATCTGGCGGGAGGGACGGGCGTACCGGACCGGGCTGCAGGAGATGGCCCTGCAGTTCGGCGATGCGCTGCTGGTGTACGGGCAGCGGAGCAATCTGGAGGCCGTATCGCGCGACCCTGATTTCCTCGTCCTGGACGAAGCGGCTGCACAGGCGCCGCGCCTGGAGAAGGCAGGCATCGCTGCAGCGATCATGCTGACGGTCGTCGCGAGCGCGATCCTGGGGCTCGTCCCCATCTCGATCGCCGCGCTGACGGGTGCCGCGCTGATGGTTCTGGTCGGGTGCGTGAGCATGGAGGAGGCCTACCGCGCGATCGAGTGGAAGGTCGTGTTTCTGATCGCGAGCATGCTGCCGCTCGGGGTGGCCATCGAGTCGTCCGGGGCGGCAGAGATGGGAGCCCAGGCGCTCATCGCGAGTGTGGGGGATCTCGGGCCACGATGGGTGGTTGCCGCGCTCTTCACGGTCACGGTAATAGGCACCCAGGTCATCCCGACGGCCGCCCTGGTGGTGCTGATGGCCCCGGTCGCCCTCAGTACGGCGAGCACCCTGGGGATCTCACCCCACTTGTTGATGATGACGGTGGCCATGTCGGCATCGGCGAGCTTCGCGAGCCCGCTGTCGCATCCGGCCCACTTGCTCGTGATGAGTCCGGGCGGCTACCGTTTCATGGACTACGTGAAGGTAGGGGTCCCGGTAACGCTCCTCGCGCTTGCGGTTTCGGTGGTGCTGCTGCCAGTGATGTGGCCGCCGTAGCGCTTGTTTTCTGGGACACGTCCCCTGGGAAGAGGCTTTTCCAGGCGGGCCGGCGTGGTAGGCTCAGCCAGCCACGTATGCAAGACTCGAGCATCCAACGTCTCGTCCTGGCGGGCGCCATTCTGCTCGGCGTGATCGGGGCGGGCAGTCTTGGCTACACCCTCCTCGGAGGAGACACGTGGACGCTAGGAGAGTCGCTCTACTTCGCGCTGATCACCGTGTCGACGGTGGGCTATGGGGAGTTGCATGATGTGGGGACCGTTCCGGGCGCCCGGATCCTCACGGGCGCTCTCATTCTTCTCGGTTCCGGCGCCCTCGTGTACTTCCAGTCGAACATCACGGCCACCCTGGTGGAAGGGCGCCTCGGCAAAGCCTTTCGGAGGCGACGAATGCAGCGCGAGATCCAATCCCTCAAGGGTCACTTCGTCGTCACGGGCGTCGGCGCCACAGGGCGCCATGTCATCGAGGAGCTCGTGGCCGTCAACCAGAAGTTCGTCGCCGTCGACATCGACCTCGCGCGCCTGGAGAGGCTGAGCGCGGAGCTCGTGGGAGGCAACATGCTCTTCGTCCATGGCGATGCCACGCAGGACGTGACGCTCGTCGATGCAGGCGTCGACCGGGCTTCCGGTGTGGTCGCGGCCCTCTCCACGGACCATGAGAACCTCTACGTGACGCTCTCGGCGCGGAACCTGAGTCCCACCACGCGGATCGTCACCAAGGTCATCGAACCCGAGGCAAAGAAGAAGATGATCATCGCCGGAGCGAATGCGACGGTGAGCCCTACGATCATCGGCGGGCTCAGGATGGCGTCCGAGATCCTCCGACCGGACGTCGTCCAGTTCCTCGACCAGATGATGAGGGAGAAGGATCAAACGCTTCGGTTCGAGGAAATCACGGTCGAACAAGGCTCTCCTTTCGCTGGGCAGACCCTTCGGAGGGTGCCGCTCCGGGGCGTGGCCAACGTGCTCGTGATCGCTGCTCGCGATGCAGAGCAGGGGTTCGTCTACAACCCCGGCCCTGACTTTCGGCTCGAGGTGGGCTCGGTGCTCATCGTGATCGCCAAGCCGTCGGATGTGGCGAGAGCGCGTCGATTGTTGCTGGGGGACAAGTCACGCGGGGGGTGACCGTGGCACGGAGGACATCTCCGTGGCAGAGTCGGCACCCATGTCCGCCACGTCCTTCGCTGCCCAAGCTGAGCGTCGCTACACGCGTTTCGCGGCGGCCTACGTGCGGGGTCGTCGGCCGGACCTCGACGGCGGTTCCGACGAAGAGGCCGTGACCCGGGGTGTCGAGGCCGGCCTGCGTTTGCACCGTTTCAAGCGGACGCGCGTTCTTCCTCGCATCAGCCGCGTGCTCGGCACCCTTCGTGGCATCGATCCCTCCTCGCTGCTCGATGTCGGCACGGGGCGAGGCGTCTTCCTTTGGCCGTTGCTGGAGGCATTCCCGTCGCTCCCCGTGACGTGCGTGGATGTCGACCCCGAGCGGGTGCGGCAGCTTGGATGCGTGGCGACCGGCGGCATTCCGAACCTGTGTGTGCATGCCTTCGACGTCACGGCCTTGCCTTTCGACGACCACGCGTTTGACGTGGTCACGGCGCTCGAGGTGCTCGAGCATGTCGAGCGGACGGAGGAAGCGGTGCGGCAGATCGTGCGCGTGTCGAAGCGGTTCGTGCTGGTCACGGTGCCCTCGCACGCCGACGACAACCCGCTGCACGTTCACACGTTTACGGCCGAGAGGCTGCGCCGGGAGTTCTTGGACGCGGGGGCAGCGCGCGTGGAGGTCGACAGCGTGCTCAACCATTTCGTCTTGACCGTCAGGACGTCATGACGACGGCAATTCGCAAGTACCCGCGCACGAGGCATCTCGAGGGGTCACGGCTCCAACCCGGGGACGAGGACTTGGAGGCACTTGCTTTCGATCAGCTGCGTGGGCGCCATCTGGTGGTGGAGGAGAAGGTCGACGGTGCCAACGCGGCGGTGAGCTTCGACGAGGACGGTTCTCTGTGGTTGCAGAGCCGGGGACACTACCTGCGAGGCGGGGCGAGAGAGAAGCACTTCGCCCTGCTCAAGACCTGGGCAAGCGGATTGCAGAGCCCACTGCGGGACCGATTGGGACCACGCCACGTGATGTTCGGCGAGTGGGTCTACGCCAAGCACACGGTGTACTATGACGAGCTTCCCCACTACTTCCTCGAGTTCGACGTGCTGGACAGGGAGCACGGCGTGTTCCTGTCTACCGAGCGGCGTCGACGACTGCTCGCGGGATTGCCCATCGCCTCGGTGCCGGTCTTGTCGGAGGGATCTTTCGACCGCCTCGAGGACCTCGTGAGATGGGTCGGCCCTTCGACGCTGAAGGGCAAGCGCTGGAGGGAGAGGTTGCGGGACGTCGCGAGAGGTGTTCCGCACCTCGACGTGGACCGCGTGGAGCGTGAGACGGACATGTCGGACGCCATGGAAGGGCTGTACATCAAGGTGGAGGAGGATGGCTGTGTGGTGGAGCGAGCTAAGTTCGTCCGTGCGTCGTTTCTCACGGTGGTACTCGACGCGGAAAGCCACTGGTTGAGCCGGCCGATCGTTCCCAACGGATTGCGGGATGGCGTGGACTTGTTCGCCGGGCACGTGGGCGCCGAATGATCTCCCCGGAGCTGTTCCCGCGCGGCCCGGGGTGGGCCGTCGACTTCGAAGGATGGGAGCGGTTGTTTCCTGCGCTCTCCGCGCTGAAGGGCTGCGTCGGGGATCCCGTGCATCACCAGGAAGGGGATGTGGAGGTCCACACGCGCATGGTGCTCGAGGCGATGGCGTCCTTGCCAGCGTATCGTGGCCTCCGAGAGGACGAACGGCGGGTCGTGACGATGGCATGTTTGTTCCACGACGTGGCGAAGCCCGCCACGGTGCAGCTGGTCGAGGACGGGCGGGTGCGGCACGTGGGCCACGCGCGCAGGGGCACGCGGATGGCTCGGCGGATGCTGTGGGAGGCCGGGGTCCCTTTCCGGGAGCGCGAGCAGGTGTGCGGGCTGATCCGTCATCACGAAGTCCCGCTCTTCGCGATCGAGCGTGACGCGCCCATGGAGGTGGTCGTCCGGGCGAGCATGACGGCTCGGTGTGATCTGCTCTCGGTCGTGGCCCATGCGGACGCGCTCGGGCGCACGTGCGAGGACAAGGCGCGACTGCTGGACAACGTGGCTCTGTTCCGGGAGCTCTGCGAGGAGGCGGAGTGTCTCGACACGCCCTATCCCTTTCCGGACGATCACACGCGGGTGGCGTACTTCCAGCTCGGACACCGTCCGGCGAGCGTCCGACGGTTTGACGACACCGTGTGCGAGGTGGTCGTGATGTCAGGGCTTCCGGGTGCGGGAAAGAGCACGTGGGTCGGGGAGCGAATGCGGGGGGCGGAGGTCGTGTCCCTCGATGCGATTCGTAGGGAGCTCGGGGTGTTGCCCTCGGGAGATCAGAGCCGGGTGGTGGAGGAGGCGCGCGAGACCGCAAAGGGACTCTTGAGGGCTGGGAGGGGCTACGTGTGGAACGCGACGAACGTGAGCCGCGAGCTGCGAGAGGTGGCGGTGGGTCTGGCGTTGCGGTACGGGGCACGCGTGCGGGTGGTGTACGTAGAAGCGCCTTGCAAGCGGCTCCGGGAGCAGAACCGCGGTCGAGAGGCGGTGGTACCGGACGCCGTGATGGAGCGGCTCATGTCGCGCTGGGACGTGCCGGATCCGACGGAAGCGCATGAGGTGGAGCTCGTGGTGGGGGAGTAGGACAGCGGCGGTGCGTGCCATCCGCTGCGATCGAGCCGTTTCTTACCTCTCCGTCCGGCGGGCCTGCCTGGGCAGGACCGTACGGGCGGACCGAGGCCGCTCCGCCGGGGGGATCCCATGAATGCCCCGGATGGGCTTGCTGCCGCGCGCCCGCTGCGCAAGGTATACTCATCGGGCCGAGGCACCCATGCGAGAACCACCGCGATGACCATTCCTCCCGAGGCAGCGTCTCTGTATCCCGCCCCCGGCGCGGTCATCGACGGCAAGTATCGTTGCGAGCGCATGATCGGGGTGGGCGGCATGGGCGCGGTCGCACTCGCCACGCATCTTCTGCGCAAGGCGCCGGTCGCGCTGAAGTTCATGCACCCCGCCGTCTCCGTGCGGGAGGGGTTCATCGAGCGGTTCATCAACGAGGCCGTGGCGGCGTCGCGCATCGACAGCGAGCACGTCGTGAAGGTGTTCGACGTGGGTCAGTTGGAGGAAGGCACGCCTTACCTGGTAATGGAGTACCTCGAGGGCACGGACCTGGCGGGGGTGCTGGAGCGCGACGGGCAGCCGGGGCTTCAGAGCATTCCCCGCTGTCTGCACTTCGCCGTACAGATCTTGCGCGGGCTTCAAATCGCGCATGATGCGAGCATCGTGCACCGAGACATGAAGCCGTCGAATTGCTTCGTGATCGAGAAGGACGGCGATCCGGACTTCGTCAAGCTCCTCGACTTTGGAATCAGCAAGCTCCAGCAACCCGACGATGTCAAGCTGACGCAGACGAACTCGTTGCTGGGGACGCCCCTGTACATGTCGCCGGAGCAAGCGCGGAGCGCGAAGCTCGCGGATCATCGGACGGACCTGTACGCGGTGGGGGTGATTCTGTACGAGCTGCTGACGGGCAGGCCGCCGTTCGACTCGGACTCGACCTTCACCGAGTTGCTCATCAAGATTGCGACCGAGGAGCCCACGCCCCTGGTCGACATCCGCCCCGACGTTCCCCCCGCGCTGGCAGCGGTCGTACGGCGTGCGTTCGCGCGGGACCCCAAGCAGCGCTACGGCTCCGCCTTCGAGCTGAGCGAGGCGATCTCGCCCTGGTGCGACGAGCGGAGCCGGTCCGTGATCGAGGCGACACGTCGTCGCGCTGCGCGGGTAACGGGGCTTCCTGGCACGATGCTCTCGGCTGGGACGACCCAGGCCTCCGCGGAGTCGGAAGCTTCCGCGGCACCCGTGGCACCTGCGGCCACGGCGCCTTCGGGTTCTCAGTGGCCTGCCAAGACCGAAGTGTTGGCACCTGCCCCGATGCAAACGTCGCACGGAGGGGTGGCAGCCACGGCCGCCCAGCCAGCACCTCGCTCGTCGTCCCGTGCTGCATATGCGTTGATCGGGGTGGGCGTGGTGGCCGCGGCCGCAGCGGCCGTCGGGTTCTTCGCGTTTCGAGATGCGGGGGAAGTGCATCCCGCGTCGCTGGCGGTCTCGGTCGTGGACCGGTCGGACCCGGCGCTACCGGAGGCGGCAACGACGGCATCGAGCCTACCACTCGTGGTCGTGGAGCCCGAGGAGCCACCCGCGACGGCGGGATCCGCCTCGACAAAGCCGGAGAAGGCAGCGGTCCGGCCGACGCAGCCGCCCAAGGGACCTGAGACCCCCCCCAAGACGACGGGGGCGAGTACGAAGTCGCGGCTCGGGGACATCACCATTCAGCAATGAGGTCGACGATGCGCATGGGAGCACATGGTCTTGTTGCTAGCGGGAAAGGGAACGGATGATGAGGGGCAAGGTATCGATGGCGCTTGTGCTGGCGTTGGTCCTGCCGTCGGTGGGGGTGCACGCGCAACCGGCGCCTGCGAAGCCGGCCAAGACGCAAACCCGTGCGTCGATCCGCACGGAGCTGCCGGAAGACGCGAGGCGCTCGTGGGATTCGGCGATCGAGCTGTTCGAAGCGCGGGACTACCAGGGCGCGCGGGTCGAGTTCATGCGGGCCTGGGAGCTGTCGCGCAACCCGCGGGTGCTCTTCAACGTGGGCGTCTGCGACAAGAACCTTCGTCGGTACGCACGCGCGGCGGCCGTATGGCGGCAGCAGCTGGATGCGGGCGGGACCCAGTTGGCGGAGGAAGACGTGAGCGCCACCCAGGCTGCCATCGCGGCCGTGGAGCCGTTTGTGAGCTCGCTGACGGTCCGGGTGAACGTGGAGGGGGCAACGCTGCTCATTGACGGCGAGGAGGCCGGGCGTTCGCCCTTCCTTGGACCGATCGCGATCGACGTGGGGCGTCACGAGCTTCGGATTCGCAAGCCTGACTTTCGCGAGCACATCGAGGAGGTGGAGATCGCGAGTGGCAAGGTGGGATCGGTCGACGTCAAGCTCGAGCCGGTGGTCAAGACGGCGCTCGTGGAGGTGGCGGTTCGCTCGCCCGCGGGTGCGACGGTCTTCATCAACGGGGTGGACATGGGACCGGCGCCGTTCAAGGGCGAGCTGCCGGTGGGACGCCACACGGTCGAGGCGCGGGCGTCCGGACACGTCACGGCGCGCCAGACGAGCGACGTTCGTTGGCAGCAGCCGGTGCAGCTTGTGCTTTCGCTGTCGCGCGAGCGGCACGATGGCAAGGTGCGCGTCAGCGCGAGCGAAGCGGACGCCGTGATCCTCATCGACGGCAAGGTGGTGGGAAAGGGATCCTGGGAAGGGGTTCTGCCCTCGGGGGGGCATCAGCTCACGGTCCGCAAGGACGGATTCGAGACGTACACGAGCGACATTGCGTTGAGCGACGATCAAGTTCGAACGGTGACGGTTCCGCTCGTGCGTGAGGCGCAGGGAGCTGCCTGGGTGTGGTGGACGGTGGGGTCGGTGGCAGTGCTGGCAGGCGGGGCCGTGGCCACCTATTACATCGCGAAGCCCACGGAGCAGGCGCCTGTGACGGGCACATGGTCGCCGGGAAACGTACCGACCCGTTGGCGCTGAGAAGCGAGAGGGAGAGTCTCATGCTGGCAAGCTTGCGAAGCAGGTTCTGGACGAGTCGATTGTCTCCTCCGTGGGTTCGGTGGGGGGCGGGTGCGGCAGCGCTCGGGTTGATCGGGGGGTGCTCGCCGGACGAGCCGACCCAGCTCGTCGCGGGCATGACCACCCAGATGCGCGTGCCCGACGAGATCAAGAGCGTGGGCATCGTGGTCCAATCCGGCGGGCGTCTTGTCTTCTGTGATGCGTACCCGGTGGCCGATGGGTCCGTGACCCTCCCGAGCACCCTCGCCACATCGGCGGACAGTGGCGCGAGCACCCCTGTGACCGTGACGGTTCTCGGGTTCGGGCAGGATCAGAACAGTTTCTCCGCCGACTGCGTCGTGCGGCAGCCGGACGTGGGGGAGGACGGCGTCACGGTGATGCGGCGGCGCCGCTCCACCTACCTGGAGAACAGGGCCCTGTACCTACCGATGCCCATCAAGCACGCCTGCACCGACGTCTCGTGCCCCGAGGGTGACACGTGCATCGGCGGCCTTTGCCAGAAGATGGACATCAACCCTTCGACCCTGGTGGACTACGACGACCGCTTGGTGTTCGGAAGGACGAACACGTGCTTCAGCGTGGACCGTTGCCTGCCTTCGAGCGCTTCGATCCCGGCACAGCTCATTGACGCCGAGACGTGCGAGTTCGAGATCGAGATGCCCGAAGGCGTTCCGGTGCCCTCCAACGCGGCATTGAACGTGCGGATCCTGCACGAGAACTACACGCCCGAGGTGCTCGACGCAGACAAGGAAGAAGGCTTCGTTCCGTCCGGCGACGCCGACGGGTTGCGATTCCGGCTCGCGTCGAATCTGTGCACCTCACGTTACAAGACCGGGAAGATCCTCGGGGTATGGGGCACGAAGGCGTGCCCGTCGAAGACTCCGACGCAACCGATCTGCGAAGAGGACCAGGAGCAGATCATCTCCGGGGAGACGAGCGTTCATGGGCCGACGGCGTGCGTCACGGGCGACCGATTGATCCCCACGGAGAGTGCGCTGTACGTGGTGATGGATCGGTCCAACAGCATGGCGGCATACCTCGGTCCCGATGGGCTGCAGCAGCTTCTGTCCCTGTCGCTCGAGGACCCGGTGTTCGAGCGCACGCGCGTGGCGTTCTCCTTCTTGCCCGCACAAGACTCGGAATGCTCCACCTCTCCGAATCGGTTCGCGAGCCCTTCCCCACCCAATGGGGTTCCCTTCTCGCTCGCGAAGAACGCCAGGGCAGCCGTCGCCCCTCTCATCGCGGACATCGGCAACGTCCTTCCCAACGACCCACCTGTGCTGCTCGACGTCGCGTTGTCTGCGGACGGGGCCTACGCGGCCTTGCGTGACCTCGAGCCTTCGCCGCCCACGAAGGACTTCAACCGACGCGCGCTGCTGATCATCGGCAACCGTGACTTCGTCTCTCATTGCGCGGGGGGAATGGACGCCGCGTACCTGGCCTCGTCCGCCCTCGCCGAGGGGCTTCACACGTACGTGGTGGTGCTGTCGGCACCCGGGTCGACCGACCAGGGTGGACGTGACCCGCTGGCGGATGCGTCGCTGATTGCGACGGCCGGAGGAACCGAGGTGTTCAACGCCACGCAGGATCCCAACGCAGGGGCACTCGCGCTGCAGACGGTCGTGGCGGATCTGGGGAGCTGCCTGTACGACGCGCCCGACGGGGTGGACCTGAGCAAGAACCCGGGCTTGCGAACGGTCACCTATCTCAATCCGCTGACGAACGTGAAGGAGAGCATTTCGCACAACGCGCAGTGCTCGGAGCAGGCCACGGGGGAGACGGGGTGGAACACGGACAGCCTCGGGCGCGTCCGTATTTGCGGCTTCGCATGCGAAACCCTGCGCGACACCTCGAAGATGCTCTCGGCGGTGGCCGCTCAATCGGGACATCCCGCGCCGGTGCTCCCGGTGCACATGGCGGAGGCTTGCGTGCCCTAGTCCTAGTCCTCGTACCAGGTCAGGGGCCGAACTGCATGCCCACGTAGGGTCCCACGAAGATCTGGTCTCCGTTGGCGAGGTCGTAGGACGGCGTGGCGATGGGCCGGGGCGGCACCCCGTCCTTGTCCGACGTGATCACACGGTTGGACTCGCCTTCCGTTCGCGCCCCATCCCCCGCGGTCTCCGCCCAGAACCAGACCCCCACCGTGAGCGCCGTCGTCTCCCCAAGCATCAGGTGCGCCCCCACGTCGAGCGTCACGCCGGGGGACCAGTAGCTCACGGCCTCTGGCGCGAACTCGTTGGTCCCATCGGTGCCGTCCGTCGTCGTGACGGTGCGAAGCATGCCCATCTTCTTCCAGGCGAGGCCCGCCCCCAGAGCGCCGGAGAGGCGAATGGGGGCAATGTCAAAGCTGCCACGCACGCGCACGGCGGCCAGAGCGCCCCCGCGGTAGATCTGGAACTCCTCGTCGCGGGGCGGCTGGGCCACGAGGGGGTTGATGGTCGACCCGTGAACACCGTCGAAGTGAGCTTGGGGGCTCGACTTGTCGCCGATCACCCCGAACAACAACTCGAACCCGAGGGGCTCGAGGGCATAGCCCAGGTAGCCGTGAACCCCTACCCCCCATGGGCTCGACGGGTCACAGGAGCTGGCGCCGACCGTGTCGCACCCGGTGTCGAGCGTGTTGTCCGAGCCAGCCGGCATCAAGGCCATTCCGAGCTGAAACCCGCCGTAGAGCCCGTCTCTCACGCGATGGCTCGGCCCCTCGGCGCTCACCGCTTCCGCTTTTCGATCGAGCGTCACCGACTCCACGACGACCTGGCCCTGACCAAGGCGCAGGGACTTCTCCCAGGGTTCGAAACCGTCGCGCTCCACGCGCAGGACGCGCTGCCCGACAGGCAACTCGCCCTCGAACACGCCTTCCCCAGAAGGACGGCCGTCGATGAGGATCTTTCCTTGTCCGTCGCTGGTCCGGATCTCGACGCGAGCCATGGCGGGAACGGCTTCGAGCAGAATCTCGGAGGGCTGGTCTTCACGCAGCGCGATCTGCTGGGCAGCGGCCACAAGTGTGGAAGCGATGCCGCTCACTTCATAGGACCGCACGGGCAGGTCGATGGTCAGGGGTGCAGCGCCACGGTCGACCCCGTCGATGAGAACGCGGATGGCGAGCCCCTGTTTTTCGCGCACGACCAGGCGTCCCGTCTTCGCAGGGGCGTCCTGCGTGGCGCTCGATGCGGGGGCCGGGGCCGCAGGGTCTGACGGCTGCGCGAAGGCAGGTAGCGCCACGGCGCCGAGCGCCAAGGTGCAGCAAACCCTCGCGAGCGCGCGTCGCCCAGTTCGGTGGTGCGTGATGGTCGTGGAACGCAAGCTGGACCTCTCTTGCAGGCGGCAAGGTCCGACCGGACCCCCTGACCGACCCTGAGACTCCGGCGTTCGTGCGTCAAGCGCGTTGCGTGGCGACGCAGAAAACGCTCTCTTCCCCCCGCCCTTGGCAAATGCCATCCGACCACCCTGCGGACGCCGTTTCGCTCCGCAGAATGCCATCCGACCACCCGGAGGACGCCGTTTTGCTCTGCAGAATGCCATCCGACCACCCGGAGGACGCCGTTTTGCTCTGCAGAATGCCATCCGACCACCCGGAGGACGCCGTTTTGTTCTGCAGAATGCCATCCGACCACCCGGAGGACGCCGTTTTGTTCTGCAGAATGCCATCCGACCACCCGGAGGACGCCGTTTTGCTCTGCAGAATGCCATCCGACCACCCGGAGGACGCCGTTTTGTTCTGCAGAATGCCATCCGACCGCCGTCGGCTCGCGGCTGCCCAGGTGCGGCTGCACACTCCGAGTCGAAGTATCCCCATCGGGTTCACGGTTGGGGCACTTGTAACAGCTTCAAGACATTGCCTGCACGTGTCCCGACTTGTAGTATCCGGATAGTCTTACCCTCCTGTTCCCTTCCGAAGGGAGCAAGTTCCCCATGGCTCCCAACGTCATCCTCGAAGGCCGCTACCGCATCCACCGCATCCTGGGACGCGGCGGGATGGGCACGGTCTACGAAGGGCAGCACGTTCAGATGGGACGGCCGGTCGCGATCAAGGTGCTTCGCTCCCATCGAAGGCGTCAAGGGAACAGCGCCGAGCGACTCGCCCGGGAGGCACAAATCGCGGGGTCTCTCGGTCACCCCCACATCTGCCAGGTCTACGACATGGGGTACCTCGAAGACGGCAGCCCTTATGTCGTGATGGAGCGGTTGGTCGGATGGACCCTCGCCCAGCGGCTGAGCACCGAGGGAGCGTTGCCTCTGGACCAGGCGATGCTCATTCTCGAACAAACACTCAGCGCGTTGCATGCGGCCCACCACAACGGTGTCATCCATCGGGACATCAAGCCCGACAACGTCTTTCTCACGATGGACGCGACGGGCATGCCCTTCGTCAAGGTGCTGGACTTCGGGCTTGCGAAGCTCGTGCAGTCCAACCGGGATTCCTACACGGACCCAGGCGTGGTCCTCGGAACACCTGCGTACATGGCGCCCGAGCAACTGCTGGGCCTCGGGGCAGACGAGCGCACCGACATTTTCGCGTGCGGCGTGGTGCTCTTCGAGATGGTGGCAGGACGGCCGCCGTTCGTCGGCAAGGACCACGCTGCCCTGTGCGCCGCCATCGCCCACGCGACTCCGCCGGACCCACGCGAATTCCGGCGAGAGACCCCGGAGTCCATCGTCGAGGTCATCCAGCGGGCGCTCGTCAAGCGTCCGGCAGGCCGGTTCGGTGACGTGCAGGAGTTCCTGGTCCACGTGCGCAACCTCCGCGGGGCGCTCTCGGACCTCCCGCCGCCACGCACGCTGCCCTTCCCATCGCAAGGGCTCTCCTCGGACGAGATCCTCGTCACCATCGATGAAGAGCCGACGCTGTCCTGACGGACTCATGCAGCGCGCGGTCGGCCTTTCCCCGTGCCCATCTGGTCGCGCACCACGCTGAGCAAGCGCCACGCCCGGTCGTCGTCGACGCGGCGGTGCACGCAGGTTTCGAGCAACACGGCAGCCAACTCCCAGGAACCCGCATGCACGGCTCGCTTCGCGCGGTCGAATAGGACCTCGTAAATCTCCTGAAAGCTGAACATGAGCGTGCAACCATCGGAGTGAAAGGCTCGCTGGCGCCGGGTGGCGGGCTGCTGGACTGTCTCAGAGTCCCGCCCCACGAACCACTCCACCTTGACGGTGATCTGTTCCGGGATCCGCGGTTCGTGGATGACGGGTTCCCCTGCGACGGAGAGGTATTCTGTTGCCTTCGGGTGGCCGGGCGCGAGTCGAAGGACCGTACGCCAGCGGTCGATCGCCCGGCGCGGGTGTCCCTGGCCGTACAGGACGAGGCCTTCGCGGAGCAGACGCTCGATGAGCATGCCCAGGTAGTCGGGTTCTTCGGAGGTTGGAATGGCCGATTCGGGAGCCATGCGGAGACCGGTTGCAAGCACAGCGCCAATCCTTGTGTGACGCGAAATGGCCTAATCTGCTTGGTCTGGGTCGAGGCTCAGCGAGAAGAGTGTCGTCTCGATACGACGGTTGCGTAGGGTCGGGTCCACACCCTATCGCAAGGTCACGGCGAGGACGTATCCTGGCGTCCATGAGGAAGCAGCTTCTCACCTTGGTCATCGTGTCGCTGGGTGCGGGGTGTGGATCGGTTCCCGCCGCCCCATCACGAACCGCCCCCGAAACCGCCCCAACCGAATTGCCATCGGAACCTCCCACGACGCAAGCCCCTGCACCGTCGGCGAACGAAGGAGACGAAGCACCACCTGCGACAGCGGTCGTCCCCGAGCCCGTACACGAACCGGCGCCCGAGCCCGTCGATGCCACGCCGAAAGCTCCGCCTCCGCCGAGCGATGTTCCGGGTGCGAACATGCACGTGCAGAGGGTCTCGACCAATGGGGTGAGTGTGGAGGACGTCGAGTGCCGCACGGAAGGGGCTGGGCTCGGGGGACTGTTCGGCGCCGTGGTCATCGGCAAGCCGTTCGCGGACCACAAGGCCCAGCTCGATCGCTGCGTGTCTGGGCATCATCGTACGCGGGTTCTTTGGAAGGGCGTGGGCGGCAAGATGACGGAGGTGAAGGTCGTGTCCGCTGCCGGTCCGGCCAACGCGTGCATCGAGCGCACGCTGACGGGGGCATTCTCGCCGGTGGAGGGAGTTTGCGCGGCTTCGGTGGACCTGGGGAAGTAGACCTCGCCCTGGCTCTCGGTCGCACCGGCTGCTACCTTCTTCACATGTCGAACGCCGCGAGAAGACTCATCGATGAGGCGATGGGGCTGACGGATGATGAGCGTCTGGAGGTCGCGGCCGAGCTTCTCGCCAGCGTGGATGGTCCGCCTGACGACGATTGGCAAGGAGCGTGGTTACGGGAGATCGAGCGTCGCCGGAGCAATTCTGAAGCTGCAGGACGGCCAGCCTCGGCGTGGCAAGAGGCCCGAGACCGTATCCTGCAGCGGCTCGGACGAGAATGAACCGCGGCGTTCGTATCCTGCCCGAAGCGGAAGAGGAACTCGCGGCCGCAGCGCAATGGTACGAGGAACGCCGCGAGGGACTCGGGATCCAGTTCATCACCGCGATGGATGCCAGCGTGGCGTGGCTTGCCCAAGCACCGGACTCGTGCCCCATTTGGCTGGCGGGCTACCCGTACAGAAAGCTCGTGATGCAGTGTTTCCCGTACGTCGTGTTCTTCAGGCTCGTCGATGACGTCATCGAGATCGTGGCGTTTGCGCACGCCAAACGAGCCCCTGGCTACTGGCTCGATCGCTCACGCTGAAGTAGGTCACGGCGAAGGCCACCAAGCCCCGTAGATCGCGGGAATCGTGTCCCGCGTGTCCTCCCACACCAGCCAGTACCCGCCCCCGACGAGACCGCTCACGGCGGGGTGCGACTTCCCACTGGAGACCGTCGACAAGTCCGAGGTCACCGGCGTAGGGCTCGCCGAGAATGGCGTCGCAGCCACATGCGACGTCAGGTTCATGCCGTTCACAGGTCCCTTGGCGAAGAAGATGGCCGCACCCTGCGAGGTCGCGCGCACGTCCGCGGCGAGGGCCCCGTCCACCATGTCCGCCGCAACCACCTCGAGCCCGACGTCCTCCCAAAGCTTGGTTCCCTGGGCATCAAAAGCCTGAACGTGCAGCCCCGAGGTGCTCTGGTTCGCGTCGGTTCGCTTCCACGCGACCACCACCTGGTCTGCACCGGGCACGTACTCCATCGCGCTAGGCAGTTGCATCATCGATGGCTCCGAGGACACGCGCAGTCCCTCCGCGTCCCATGCGGCGTTCCCATCGGCATCGAAGTGCTGGATACGGCCCTGGAAAGAAGCCATCCCCTGCAATGCAGACCAGGCGGCGAAGAACCCTCCTTGCCCGTCCGATGCGAGGATCGGCCGCATCGGGTAGGCGAGCTGGTCCGTGCCGTTGATCTTCTTCTTCGCCCCCCAGACGGCGTGACCTTGCGCGTCGACGAGCTGAGCATAAGCGTCACCCGGGTGGTTCACGCCTCCGTTCTCGACCCAGCTCACGATCACGCCGCCGTCCTCCCCTGCCAGGATCTGGGAGAACATCGGGGAGAGATTTCCGGAAGGCCCCACATCGTACGGCATCGACCAGGTGTCGGCTCCCGTTGCGTCGAGCCGCTGGACGACGACGTGCTGGGTGGTCTGCGGGCCTTGGCTTCGCTCCTCGTTCCAAGCCACCGCCATCGCGCCGTCGGAGCAAAGGACCACGTGGGGGGTGAAGCCCTGGGCGATCGGCGAGGTCAGCACAGTCCCCTGCCCCCAGGCGGTCGCACCATTTTCATCCACACGCTGGACGCGAACCGCGAAGTCCGTCGTGTTGGAGTAGGCGAGCACGGCATGACCTTTTGCATCGGTCGCGAGGTCGTAGTCCATCACCCAGCTGGTCGAGCTGACCGCGCTGACCTCGACGCCGTCGTCGGCCCAGAGCTTCTCGCCGGTCGTTTCGAGCCGCTGCATGCGAACGGCGTACTGATCGCCGGACAGGGCGTACCAGGAGAGAAACGTGGTTCCGTCGGAGCGGGCTGCGAGGTGCGGGACGACCCGATCGGCGGGTCCACCCTGGAGGAGAAGCTCGCCGGTGGGAGGGCCGGCGTCGCCCCCATCCGGTTCGACGGTGTCAGCAAGCGCGTCCTCGGGAACATCGGGAAGGACGTCGGTCATCGCCTCCGGCGCGGCATCAGCCTCGGCATCAGCCTCGGCATCAGCCTCGGCATCTGGCTGGGCATCGACCTGAGCATCGTGAGGGGTCTGGTCCGCAGCAGCATCCGAAGGGGGCCCCGGGTCGGGGTTGGACTCGGTCGAGCCGCAGGCAACGAAAACCAGCGAAGACGCGAAGCAAAGACTCCAAGCGCGCATGAAGGCCTCCTTGCCGGGAGCAAGCGCCAATCCGGATCGGGCGTCAAGGCACTCGAGAACCTGGTCCCGCGCGTCGCAGTCGCCCGACCTTGCTTGTGCTGACTGGTTCGAACGCGATCAGTCAGAACGACATGGGCGTCCTTCGATGTCGGCGGCCCTTGTCCTTGTGCTACGTTTGCGAAGTCCTCGGCCATTTTGAACTCAGGCGGTACCCCTGCCAATGACGTCGTTCCTTGTAAAAAGAACAATCGGCTTGGTTATCCTCGGGGCCCTGCTGACGTCGTGCTCCAAGGAGAACGATATCCAGGCGAATCAGAACACGACCGAGTGTGGAGACAACACGCTGGATTGCGTCCCGTGTTCGCCAGGGGAACACCGATGCGACGGCGCCACGTTGAAGGTATGCCAAGCCGACGGACAGGGCTTCGATGCTGTCGCGATGTGTTCCACTGCCGCGCTCTGTGTGAAAGGGCTCGCCGTCGGGCTGTGCGCTCCACCCGTTTGCTATCCGGCCGACACGCGGTGTGACGGGGCCCGAATGACGGTCTGTTCGCCGGGGCAGGACGAGTTGATTGGAACGGATTGCCCATCGGTCGCGTCATGTACGGCCGGCTTGAAGGATGGCCGGTGTGCCGCGGGGGAGTGTTCGGGTCCCGCCGAGTGCACTGGGGTGGACACCGAATGCCGAAAGCGAACCTGCGAAGCTGGCGAGTGTGGGTTCCTTGAGATCGCCCAGGGCACGGTGGTCGTAGAGCAAACGGACGGAGACTGTAGAACGCGCGTGTGCGATGGCCATGGTGGAATCGAAGAAGCGATCGACAACTCGGATGTTCCGAGTGATGGAAATAGCTGCACCCTGGAGTCGTGCGACGGCGGGAGCCCCACCGAGGCGAAGGCTCCGTTTGCCACTCCGTGCACCGGGGGCGCATGCGACGGGAAGGGAAACTGCGTCAACCTTCCGTCGGCATGCGGGAACATCAACATTCAATCGTTCACGGCCACTGAGTTCATTTCGGTTTCGTCACCGAGTGGAGGCGCGTATTTCATCGACGCGACCGAAGTGACGCGGTCGGAGTACTGTGCTTGGTTGGCCACGGCTCCGACGACAGACGGCCAACCCACGGAGTGCGCGTCCAACACGGACTTCGACCCGAGCTGCGCGTGCACAGGGACGAACTGCGGAAGACACCCTCAGACATGCATCGATTGGTGCGATGCTCATGCGTACTGCAAGGCGAAGGGCAAGCGCTTGTGTGGACGGATTGGAGGCGGTCCTGGAGACCCAGACGATCTGAACAACGCCGAATTGAGCCAATGGTACAACGCGTGTTCGTCGGGAGGGACGCGGACGTACACTTACGGTGATGCGTGCGAACCGCACAGCTGCAACCTCGACGACCATGGAGTTGGAGCCACCGTAGGAGTGGGAGACCTGCCCGGTTGTCACTCTCCAGACTTGGGGTTCTACGCCGTCTCCGACCTCACCGGCAACGTCGCCGAATGGGTTGATACCTGCAAGGTTGGTCTGGATCTCTGCCACATCCGGGGTGGTTCGTTCCTCGAGAACTGCGGCACGGACCCATCCGGAACGAGCTGCATGGCCCCTTGGGCAGCGCAACGCCTCGGGAAGGGCGAACAGACCGGCTTCCGGTGCTGTTCGGACCCCTGAAAGCGCCCGTTCAACCGCAGACGCCCTCGCACCCGAACGGCACGCAAGCTTGTGACGCCTGCCTTGCCCGCCATCGGTGGATAGCCTGGCGATCGTCCGGTCAAATGTCCGCAGGTTCTGGCTCGAAAACTCGCAAACCCCTTGTGCCGAAGGAGGGAGTCGAACCCTCACACCCTTGCGGATAGTGGATTTTGAGTCCACCGCGTCTGCCATTCCGCCACTTCGGCTCGCCGCTCGCGCGACGCCTCCTTGTTTACAACAAGCCGGCCCAATTGCAAGAGGACGGCGCACGGACAGGCGTCAAGGCCTTTGCCAGAGCAGGGCGACGTCGTTGACGATGGGCCGAACGGCCGGGTCGGAGGTGGTGAGGCGCAGGTTGACCTCGAAGTTCCAGCCGACGAGGGGACCGCCGAGGGACTGAAGGTCGAAGGTGTGGGTGGCCTGGCCCGACGGGTACTCGAAGAACACCGGAGAGCCGCTGCTTTCGGGCGGCAGCCAGTCGCTGATCGGCGCGTTGCTGGTGTCCAGAATGCGGATGCGCACCCCCACGGACGTCTCCGAGGGAACGAAGGCGTCGACCTTGATCCCGTCGATCTGCGCCTCCTCGAACTGGGACGAGAAGATGTACGACCAGAAGCCGCGCGGCGCGGTGAAGGAGAGAGCCGTCGACCCCGTGAAGTCCGAGTAGGTGTAGTGCGACCCGACACCGATGGACATGCCCGTCGCGAGAGCACCGACGGGGGGGCGCTTGTTGGTCAGCGGGTCGATCTTGAAGACCCGGTCGCTGTTGAGACCGAGGGTCCACGCGCCGCCGTGCACGTCGAAGCCGATGCCACGCAGGTCGGTGTTGGAGATGCCTGGGAGCAAGGTGCCCGCATCGTCAAGCAGGGTGCCGATGAACGTAACCTGGCTGTCCGCGTAGTTCGCCTCGTTGACGCGCAAACGCATCGTGTAACCGGTCTGCCAGAGCGACGCCCACACGTCGCCGGTGGCCGGCTCGACCGCAACGCCCAAGACCTGATTCACAGCGCTACCGGTCTGCTGGGCCTTGCAATCGCCTTGCACGAGCGTCACGCCCGTGGTGCCCAGCGGGGTCGCGGTGACGCCGGTGGGGATGGCGAAGGCGTACAGCTTGCGGTTGGCGGGGTCGTACATGTTGACCCCGGAGCAACCGGTGTAGCTGCCGAACCAGATCCGCCCCTTGCCGTCGAGCGCGATGCCATAAGAGCCGCACAGGCCGTAGAACCTGCCGACCCATTGCTCGGTGTTGGTATCGAAGACGGAGAAGGAAGTTCGGTCGTCCGCGGGGGAGATGTAGAGGAACCCTTGGGCGTCGACGACCATGCCGTAGACCGTGTTGGCAGCCCCGGTTTCGCCGGTGAGCTGATGGACCCCGTTGGCGTCGGGCCGATAGACGGGCACGCCGCTGGTTCCCGGGTGGAAGGTCCCCACGGCAAGGTTGGCGGTGTCGATCGAAACGATGCCGCCGTCGGAGAACCCGATCCACATCTTGCCGTCGGGCGCCGCGGCAAGTCCTCGGGCGTGGTAGCGGTCGGGCACCGGCCTGTCGCTGTAGTTCACGCACTCGTCTGCGAACGGGGTCGCGGCGCTGTTGACGAGGGTAGCGGGGCCTCCGGTAGACGTCTCGATGCCGCCGCTGCCGTCGCGGTCCGGACAGGACGCGCTGTCCCACAGAACCTGAGTCACACGCCCGTCGTCACGCCCGCCGACCCACATGTTGCCGTTGAGGTCGACGGCGGTGCGGCTGGGGTTGGCGCCGACCCAGAAGATGCCCTGTTCCTGCTCCAGGTCGGTGTTGTACTTGGTCACCGTGTTGTGCGTGTGATTCGCAGCCCAGAGATAGGGCGGGATGAAGGCCCCCTTGTCGAGGCTGATGCCGTCCTTGCCCGTGGGGTTGTCCGGGTCGTTCGCGCCGATGACGGAGATCCCCTGGTCCGACGTTCCCACGTCGGTCGGGTCCATCGGAAGCTCGTAGCAAGACAGGCCGCAGGTGCCGCACGCGTTGAGCAGGCCTTCGTCCTTCAGGCCGTCGCAGTTGTTGTCCAGGTCATCGCAGACCTCGGTCTCGGGCCCGACACCCCCGACGCACTCCGTCCAAGCACCGTTCTCGCACGTGCGCGTGCCGTACTCGCAGATGCCCGCAGCATCGCCGCAGAACTGCGTCTGTCCCTCCACGCACACGCAGCCGTTGTCCACGATGCCGTCGCAGTCTTCGTCGATGCCGTTGCCGAGGCCATCGGTCCCGCACAGTTCGGGCGACGGGAGGATCGCGCCTTCGCACTGACCCCAGAACTCACCGGCGCATGATCGGATTCCGTACTCGCACGCGCCCACGCCTGCCTTCTCGGGCGCCCCGGGGAAGCACTCGGCCTTGCACACCGGGCATCCCTCGTCGATCGATCCGTTGCAGTCGTTGTCCAGGCCGTCGTCGCACACTTCGGCGTCCGCCACGGGACCGCAGCTCCCGCATCCGTTGAGCACACCGTTGTCGATGACGCCGTCGCAGTCGTTGTCGATGCCGTCGCAGATCTCGTCCACCGGCACGGTGCACCACGGGCAAGCTTCGTCCACGAAGCCATCGCAGTCGTTGTCCAATCCGTCGCCGCACACCTCGGTGGCAGGAAGGACCTGGCCCGTGCACGCGCCCCAGGTCCCGGTGGCCTGGCAGTCGCGCGTGCCTCCTTCGCAGATCCCCACCCCAAGCGTCCCGATCGGCCCGGAGTAGCAGGGCTGGCCCGTACGCGGCAGCTCGGGGTCGTAGTCCGGAACGAGGCAAGAGCAGGTCTCGTCGACCTGTCCGTCGCCGTTGTCATCGATGCCGTTGCCCTCGCCGGTCGGGCCACAGTCTTCTTCGGGGATCGCCCCGAAGCACTTGCCCAGACTGTTGAGGAGTCCCTCGTCTGTCTCACCATCGCAGTCGTCGTCGACCCCGTTGCACGTCTCTTCGCCGGGGCCGACTTCGCCCTCGCATGCCGTGGCCCACAAGCCGTTCACGCATCCCTGTCGCCCGGGCCGACACCGCATCTCGTAGGTCAACGACAGCGGGTCCCCTGTGCTCGAGCAGAGCCGCTCGGTACCGGGGGTGCACGTGCAAGACTCGTCCGTCTGCCCGTTGCAGTCGTTGTCGATCACGTCGCCGCAGATCTCTTCCTCTCCCGGGTTGACCTGCGCGTTGAAGTCGTTGCAGTCGTCGCCGAGCGCGCAGCCGGTGCCGTACCCGTCTTCGTCTTGGTCCTGGCACCCCTCGGGGGTCACGTCGTTGGATACGTCAACTCCGGCGTCGGACCCGGGCTTGGTGTCACCGGATGATTCGGAGCTGCTGCCACAGCCGAACATGACGATGCCGGCGGACAGGACGGTGAGCAGCGCCAGGTTCGTGGTGCGAAGGGGAAGGGTCATGCGATGGCTCCTCGACGATCGAAAGAACAGTACGACCGGTGGAGAATACCATCGTTCTTGGGGAGCGGCCGCAGGGACGCAGAAGGCAGGCAAGGCCAGGTCGGTGCATGTGGGCGCGAGGGGAGAAGATCCAAGGGGTTGGATCGGGTTGCGCTCGAGGGGATCGCGCCGGCCGATCAGGAGTGCTATGCCAAGCTTGCGGAGGTTGGATAACGTGAAACACCAGCATTTTGCCTTGTTGTCGTTGTTGCTGTCCGCGAGCCTGATCGGTTGTGGCGGCAGGACATTGGAGTCGGACGCGAACGCGGGCACCGGAGGCACGGGAGGCGCCGACGGTGGACTTGGCGGGACGGGCGGGGGCTTCACGGGCGGGAGCGGAGGCGGACCGCAAGGCGGAAGCGGCGGGGGTGTTCCGGGCGGCAGCGGAGGCGGACCGGTGGGCGGTTCGGGCGGAAGTGAAGTGGACGGCGGCCCGGCGGGCTCTGGGGGAACGGGCCCCGCGCCCTGCGCGTTCACGACGGGAAATGCCGAGTGCGACACGTGCATGAAGGGCTCCTGCTCCACGCAGTGCTACGCATGCGAGGCGAACCCGGAGTGCGAGAGCTTCGTCACCTGCGCGCTCGGTTGTACGACGGGCGACGCGGGCTGCATGCAGGAGTGCCTGAGCAAGCACCCCGATGGGGTGGAAGACGGCTTGCCGCTGGTCGGTCCCGACGGGTGCTTGCGGGAGAGTTGCCTTGGTGAGTGCATCGCGAGCGGCGTCTCGTGCGGGCTCACGACAGGTAACCCCGTCTGCGATCAATGCGTCGCGGGGTACTGCATCGCGGAATGCACGACGTGCGCGGACAACCCCGCGTGCACGGCGTTGGTCGCCTGTGCCCTCGCGTGCCCTCAGGACGATCAAGGGTGCCTGCTGCAGTGCGCGACCGAGAACCCGAGCGGGATATCGAGCGCGAACGCCTTCGTTGGGCAAGGTGGCTGCGTCCCTGAGCACTGCGGCGTGGAGTGTTTCGACGCCCCGGCCGCGTGTGCGATCAGCATGGGCGACGACGCTTGCGACGCGTGCGTGTCTTCGCAGTGCCTTGCCCCGTGCAACGATTGCGCGGACAACCCGTCGTGCGTGGCCCTCGTGGAGTGCGTGATGGCGTGTCCCCCGAACGACCAAGGGTGCCGCACGCAGTGCGGGATGGAGAACCCGAGCGGGATCGCGGCGGCCACGGCGTTTGCTGGGGACAACGGGTGCGTGCCGCAGAAGTGTCCGGCGGAGTGCGGGATGGGGCCGAGCGCGTGCGAGGTTCAGTCCGGCAATGCGGCTTGCGACGCCTGCATCCAATCGGAGTGCATCGGTGCTTGCGCGGGCTGCACCGAGAACCCGGACTGTCTTGCGCTGGCCGAGTGCTACTTCGCGTGCCCGTCGGACGACTTCCAGTGCCAGATCGGATGCGCGAGCAGCCACACCTCGGGCGCCATGGCGGCGGGGCCGCTGCTTGGACCGACCGGGTGCGTGACGACGGACTGCAGCTTCTGGTGCCCGTGACCTACAAGCTGAAACACCCTTCCATCGGCCAGCAAATCGGGTCCGCGAAAGGCAGGCACCCATCGCCAGGAGGACACGGTTTGTTGCACGCCACCGTCGCCGGAGACTGGTTCGGCTCCGCGCCGCAGTACTCCTGCCAGTCGTCCCACCGGCCGTCGCTGTTGTCCGAACCGCAGTTGCCACAGTTGCTGCAGTCGCACCGAGGCACGCAGGCCCCCAGCGGTTGACAGTGGGCCTCCGGCACGCAGGCGGCGTCCGCACCACAGTCGATCGTGTCACAGGGATTCGGGTCCACGACGCACCCGGTGCCATCGTGGGAAAATCCGTCCGGGCACGTGCAGGTCGCCTTTCCCGCGATCACCTCGCACTCTCCGCATCGTCCGCAGTCCACACCCGTGCAGCTCTCATCCTGCACGCATTGCAACCCGCTCGCGTGATACCCGGGGTCGCACGCGCAAGCGGGCTCGCCACCGTCCACCACCTCGCAATCGCCGAAGCCCGAGCACGTCACCCCGTCGCAAGGATTCGACGGTGCGTCGCCCGCAGCGTCTGGATTGGGGGCGTTGCCTGTACCCCCCGTGGCATCGGCTCCGGCTTCTGCCGTTGCTCCCGCCGCGCCTCCCATCGCATCCGACGAAGCGTCGAGCGATGCGTCCTTGGGGTCGAACCCCACGTCGTCGTAGTTGAGCAGGGAAGAGCAGCCGAGCAGGCAGACGCTCCATACCAAGACGTGTCGCATGGTCCCATTGTCCCCCGGTTGGGGCGGATGGCAAAGGTCTGACGATCTGCTCCTTCTGCGCCTTCCGAGCACGAGCACCGATTCTGCCGCGGGCTCCGAAGTTCGACATCCTGCACTGGGGAAAGCCCACGGCAGGCCTGGGACCGCGAAAGCCCGGCGGTGCCGGGCTGACAGGAGCAGACGCCGCGCCTGGGAAGTCGAGACACGGTGGGCCCTCACCGCGCCGCATCACCCCGGCGAAGCCGGGGTTTCCCGATGCCCATCTGCCGTGGGCTTTCCCGGTCCCAGCGACGCAACGCGAGCAGCCCGCGGCAGAAGTCTCTGCTGTCGACTCGTCTACGGACAGACGTGCAAGCCCGCCGCGTGGGGACAGTGCATGTCCGCGTCGGACTGGGCGAAGGTGCAATGCAGCGATCGGCACCGGATCTGGTCGAGCCTGAGAGAAGGACACGAAGCGAGGCACGCTGCCTTGTCATCGATGAGGTCGGAACACGTCTCGTCCATGCAGTCGCAGTAGGGACCGCAGAGATTGCCGAGCGGGTAGTCGTCGCAGGCCGTCGCGCAAGGTCCGAGGAACACGCACTGGGAGAGGGTGAGGAACTTCCCGCTCAGGGCGGCGCTGAGCTCAGCGCACGTGCTGCCGTCCGTGGGAGGCGAGGCGAGACAGTCGTTGTACTTCGCGACCGCCGAGGCACACGCCTGGTCCCCAACGCATGCGGCGTAGGCCCCGCAACACGACGAGGCGGTGCAATCCCAGCAACCTTCGCCAGAGGGAGCACAGACCTCTCCCCCACCTGCTCCGGTTCCGCCCGTCCCGCCAAAGGACGACGTGCCTCCACTGCCTGAGGAACCCGACGTGCCTCCACTGCCCGAGGAGCCCGACGTGCCTCCACTGCCCGAGGAGCCCGACGTGCCTCCACTGCCCGAGGAGCCCGACGTGCCTCCACTGCCCGAGGAACCCGACGTGCCCCCGCTGCCGCCCAAGCCCCCGTCGGGCTCGACCAACTCGGCTTCATCGATGCCCAATGCAAGGTTGCATCCCGCCAAGCCCAGCGAAAGACAGCCCAGAACAATCAGCCGGTTCACCGCGCTCACCACGTCCCTCTCATCATCCATGCCGCACCGTCGCCGGCCACAGCCGGACCGGTCTCGATTTGGGCGGCCTCGTCCGGATGGTCCGGCGACGAGAGCACGAGTACGATCCCGCCGACGAGCGCGGCTCCGCCAAGCCCAAGCGCCACGGTCGCGACGTTTCCTCGCCCCCGCGCATCGTCCCGAAGCGACACGCCCGTGGCGCTGCATCGGTTCGGGTCCGAGTCGTCGCAGAAGGCGAGGGAGTCGTCGTACTTGGACCGAGCGCTCAGGGCGAACGCCGTTCCGACTCCGACACCCACGACGCCCGCTCCCCCGAGAATCCAGCCCCACGTGGAGAGGTCGGGGTCGGAAGGCTCGCTTCTCACCGAAGCGATCGGCTCTGCCTTCGGCTCAGGCGCCGGGACCGCGGCTTCGAGAGGTTCGATGCGAAGCACCTGCGTCGTTCCTTCGCCGGTCAGCGCCACGGACCACTGCCGTCGCACCTTGCCGGGAGCGTCCGCGACGACGATGTGCACCCCGGGATCGGTGGGAACATCCACGCCCCACTGTGCCAGCCCCACGTCGGCGCCGTTTCGACGGACGGTCAACCCGGACACGCGCGCTTCTTGGGGAACATCGACGCGAAGGCGGGTCAAGCGAGGTTCCAGGGCGACGGCCCGGGCTCGCGCGGCGGCTTCGCGCTCGGCCTGCCCTGCGTTGCGAGCCATGTCCGCCGCTTCGTGAAAGGCCGCCCATGCGCTGGCGGTTTGTCCGGTGACCTCCAGACACTCCGCCAGGTTGTAGAGGGTCCCGATACCGGGGTCCATGGCTTGGCTCTCTCGAAACTTCGGGCAAGCTTCCTCGTGGCGACCGCTCTCCACAAGGCGTCGCCCCTCGTCGAAGAGTGCCTGCGCGACGGGGTCGGCTTGGGCCGTCGTCGAAAAGCAGAGGGCAGCGAGCAGCGGGCTCGCCGCGCTTGCGACGCGAACACGGACGGAACGGTCCTCACTTGCGCGTTTCAAACAAGCCTCCTGGCGGGTCGGCCGCGGGTGCCGTGGTAGCGACGGGCTTGGGTTCGGTGTCGGGAGGGTCCGTCTTCGCGTCCTTCGCCTCCGCGGTGCGGGACCGCTTGGGAGCTTCCTTGTTCGACGCGGGGATGGGCCTTCTTGCGGTTTCCGCGTGGGTGGGTTCCACAGGCGGATCGCTCTCGGTAGGGGCGAGAATGGCCACAGTGGGCGGCTCGACCGAGCCGGTCGGTTCCGGCTCGATCGCGGACGCAACTGGACTGGCTGGTACGTCGAGATGAGCGGGAGCCGGAGGTTGTCGCGGCGCGAGCAGGTACCATCCGATGGCGAGCACGCCCAGGGCTCCCACCACGGCCAGCCCGATGCGGGGTCCCGTTCGTCGCTTCTTTTGCGTGGAGCCCCACGCGTCACGGGTCCCTTCGAGCGGGGCCGCGGCCGGATCGCCCCTTGGCGAGCTATTCTCGGAGATGTCGAACGTCGGGGCGTTCGCGAGGGCCAGCGCGGGCGGTGGCTCGACCCCTGGCGAAAGCATGGGCTGCGTGCGCTGCGCTCCCGGGGGCGTTTGTGCATGCGCCGGCTGGGTCCGACTGGCGGGGTGGGTCCCGGCTCGGTCCTGCGAGTGGGCCCGCGCCACGATGCCACCGACACGCTCGACGTAGGGGACACCGCGACGCGAGGCATAAGGTTCGAGGGCCTTCGCGAAGGCCGCGAGATCGGGGAACCGAAGGTCGGGGTCCTTGGCGAGACATCGCAAGGTCGCGGTCTCCAGCCCCGCGGGGATCGACGCGTTGACCTCACGTAGGGACCGCGGCTGCTCGTGCAGGATCTTGAACTGCAAGTGGCGAAGCGTCTGCGCGTGGAAGGGTGGCGCGCTGGCCAGGATCTCGAACAGGATCGTTCCCAGCCCCCACTGGTCGGCCCGCTCGTCCGCGTCCCGGGCCGACGCGATCTGCTCAGGCGCCATGTACAGGGGAGAACCGAGGAGCGCACGCGTGTGGGTGAGGGACATCGAGTCCACGGCGTCGCCGCCTGCGAACTTCGAGATGCCGAAGTCGAGCACCTTGACCGAAGGCGTGCCGTCCGCGCGATGGGTGAGGAACAAGTTGGACGGCTTGAGGTCGCGATGGACGATGCCGCGCGAATGTGCCTCGGCGATGGCCTCGCAGGCCTGAAGCATGATGTCGACCGCGTCGGTAGGAGCGAAGGCACCGTGAGCGTCCACGACCTCGGAAAGGTCAGAGCCCTCGAGCAACTCCATCACCATGTAGGGCTCGCCCCCCGGCAACTGCCCGACGTCCATCACGCGTGCGACGTGCTCGCTCTTGAGGCGGCTCATCGCCTTGGCTTCCCGGGAGAAGCGTTCCACGACGCCATCCATGTGAGCCACCTCGGGGCGGAGCACCTTGATGGCCGCTCGTTCGCCGAGCTGCAGGTGCATCACTTCGAAGACGCGGGCCATGCCCCCGGAGCCGAGCTCACGCTCGATCCGGTACTTCTCGGCGAGGACGGTTCCGGGTGTGATCGGCGCTTCCATGGGCCAAGTCGGTCCATGGGTACGGACATGACGAAACGGAACCCTCTACCCGCTCATTCCCATGAAGACGATTCGCCTTCCGGGCTGGTCGCCTCTTGACCGTCTTGCCCGAGGGAGGCGCAGCACCGAAATCCTGTGCTGTAGTCCCAGTGCTTCGGCCCGTGGGCGACGGTGGCGTACCGGCAGCCCTCGCCGTTTCCCGTCGCATCCACGAAGAATCCCCCGAGAAAGGTGCCCTTGGGGTCGTCCACCCACTCGTGCAGGTTACCGACGAGGTCATGCACCCCTTCGGGCGTGCGGCACGCCTGCGCCTGGCCGGTCCGCAGCAGGGCCTGCGGGAGCTGGTTGATGCACGAATGGCCCATTTCCTTCCAGATCCACGGGTCCTTGGAGTCGAAATACTCCACAAGGGGATGGTGTGCCCTGCGGTCGTTGCACGCGCCGTCGACCCGAGTATCCCCGTAGGGATAGAGACGCTTGCTTCGGCCTCGGCAAGCGCGTGTCCACTGCCATCGGGTGCAGAGGCGCTTGCCCGCGGCAAGGCACGCGCGCGCGGCCTGGAAGCCGTCGACGTAGCCCTGGGGCACGGCGCTTGGGGCACTTCGCGCACGAACCCGTCGCGGCCCGGGGTTGAAGAAGGGCGACCAAGGCTGTGTGGCCCCGTCGCCCGTTTCCAGCACGAGATGCGCCTCCCATCGGTCGATGCAGACGCGCGTCCCCGCGATGCGTGCCATTCCCGACGGGCACCCGTCCAGGCCGGGAGGTTCCTCCACGCCTAGGTTGGGCTGGGACACCTCGTCGCCCATGCAGGATTCGGCGGTCTCGAGCGGAACGCACACGGGCTCGGAGGGCTCGGAGAGAAAGCCGCGACTCATGCGACACATCGCCGCGTCGCCGCAGCCGGAGGACGGGAAGCTCTCCCAGTCGCAGCGGACGAGGCAGACGCCGAAGCGGTCGTGTTGCGGATGCTCCGCACAGAAGCCCCTCGCGTCAGGACAGCCATCGGTGCAGGGCAGCGCGCACACGCCCTTCCCGCTCGTAGAGCGAAGGCACGAAGCGCCCCGCTCACATGCCGTTCGGGTATCGCACGGGGAGCCGACGCGGACCGACGTCGAAGGGGGGGTAGCTTCCGAAGAGGGGCGGGAGGAAATGTTGGCCTGAGCCAAGGCCTCCAGCGGGGTCGAGGGCTTGTCGGCGGGGGACTCCTGCGGGTCGCCCGAGCAACCCGCCGGCGCTTGCAGCAGCGCCAGCGCCGTCAGAGCCATCGTGAAGGACCCGGGTCTCGGCATCGTGGCCGGGATGATAGGCCCGTCCTTGCGGCATGGCCCAGTGTGCGGCGACGGTTGGTTTGCGGCCACGTCGACAGGAAGGGCAAGGTCCCTGTGGCCGGGACTCGCCGGTCCCACTATCATGCACCGCATGAAGCTTCGCTCACGCTCTGCTCTCCGGCTCACTCCCTGGCTCGCTCCTTGGATGGTGCTCGGCATTGGCTGCCAGCAATCTGGAGATGTTCCCAACGAACCCGTGGCGTTCGTACAGTCCGCGCTCGGCCCCTGCACCACCGACGTGCAAGGCATTGGCGAACCCTACATGGGCTGGGTGGCGCTAAAGACCGACGGGTCCGTGTGGATGAACCGACCGGGGGGCGCGGAAGGGGCATCCACCAAGGCGATGAAGGTCGAAGCTCTCGGTAACGACGTCAAAGCAATCGCCAACGTCGACGGCGAGAGCCAGACGTTCTGCGTCATCAAGAACGACGACACGCTGTGGTGCTGGGGCGCGAACTCGAACGGGCAGGTGGGCGACGGGTCGGGGGTTCCCGAGATCGCGCAGCCGACGAAGATCAACATTCCGGGAGACAACGTGGCAGAAGTGGGCACGGGGGGGTGGCATTCCTGCGCACGCACCGTGGCGGGACGAGTGTACTGCTGGGGCCAGAACACGTACGGGCAGATGGGCGACGGCCAGGCGAGCGGCACGGCCGACGTGCTCACGCCGCGGGAGGTCACGGCCCTCAGCGATCAGGTTGCGCAGCTGTCCGTCGGCTTCGAGCACTCGTGCGCGTTGATGAAGAACGGGGCTCTGTACTGCTGGGGGCACAACGTCTACGGCGAGATCGGCGACGGTACGTCGCAGGAGTTCAACCTCGCGGACGGGATCAAGTCCACGCCGCTCCTCGTCTCGACGCTGGGAACGGATGTGGGGTTGGTTTCCGCCGGCGGTTTCTTCACGTGCATCATCAAGAAGAGCAACGCGAGCCTGTGGTGCTGGGGTGACAACACGGAGGGGCATCTGGGTACGGGGGACACGGTCAACCGGGCGGTCCCGACGGTCTCCGCGGGCGCGGGTCCCTGGCTGCACGTGGACACCGGGGTGGCCCACGGGTGCGGCGTGAAGACGAACGGCTCTGCCTGGTGCTGGGGGCGAGACCGCCACGGCCAACTCGGAACGAGCACCCCCGTCACGCAGATCTGTCCCGGCATCGGACAGGCTTGCTCGCATACGCCGCAAGCGGTGGAAGGGATCTCGACGGGCGCGACGTGGATCTCGGTCAAGGACCACGGGGCCTGCACCCTGCTGACGAATGGCGACCTCAAGTGCTGGGGGGCCGGCAACTTCCTCGATGGCGGGAACCAGACGGACGTTCCCGTCCTGGTGGACTTCTGCGACCTGTGCGAGGCCTCGTCGTGCACGGGCGCCACTCCGGTGTGCGGCCCGGCCGGCACGTGTGAGACGTGTACGGAGGACAGCGAGTGTCCCACGGCTACGCCCGCCTGCCTCCCGAACGGCACGTGCGCGCAGTGCTCCCCCGGCAACACCATCGCCTGCCTGGGAACGGACACGCTGCTGTGCGACCCCGCCACGAACGTGTGCGTGGGCTGCATCACGAACGACGACTGCTACGGCAGCGCGACGTCGATCTGCGACCCTGTCACGAAGAAGTGCCGGGACTGCAGCACGGACGCGGATTGTCCTGCCACGGCCCCCGCGTGCCAGCCGAGCGGCGTCTGTGGTGAGTGCACCGTGAACAATCTGACCAAGTGCGTGGCGCCCCTTTCAGTCTGTGAGCCCGCGTCGGGGACTTGCGTGAACTGCGTCACGGACGCCGAGTGCACGGACGAGGACGCCCCCTTCTGCGACACGGGGATCCACTACTGCCGCCAATGCCTCACGAACGACCATTGTCCGGCGGAGCGACCGGTTTGCGATCTGTCCGGCTACTACTGTACGGGTTGCTCGTCCGACGCGGATTGCACCGCGGCGCTACCGGCCTGCACCGAATCGCAGATCTGCACCGAGTGCACCCCTGACAACACGACGCTGTGTACGGGCGAGACGCCCCACTGCGACGAGCAGAACACGTGCGTCGAGTGTGCCGAGAACAGCCACTGCGACGAAGCGGCGGGCGAGTTGTGCGATCTGAACACGAAGACCTGCGGGACGGGCAACGGCGACGGTGGGGGCTCTGGCGACGGTGGGGCCAACGCGACGGGCGACGAGCGCTACGGAGCGTGCGCGGGGTGTGTCACGGCGGGGACGCGGTCCGGGCAATGGCAGCTCGGCATCCTGGTCGCCGCGCTTGCGTTGCTGATGCGGCGTCGAAGCCGTTCCTTCTAGGCCACGCGTCACACCTTTCGAAACATCGGCACGTCAAGACCCGAGGTGAATCCACAACGCGTTGAGCCCGGTCCCATGATCAATGGCGGGTGGGAACGAGATCGAGGGACGCCCCAAGGCCGACGAAAAGGAAGTGCAGCCAGTTCTTTGCGTAGTCCGCGGGGTCCTCATTGGTCGCTCCGCCCCCGAGATAGCGGAGGTTGAGGAAGACGTTGGACGTGTCTTGCAGGCGCAGTCCGCCCCGGAGGGAGAAGTCCAGAATGGCCCCCACGGTGTCGTTCGAAGACCCGTTGAAGACACTGATAGGGGCGTAGATTCCGTCGGCTTCGAATCCGACGAAGGCCGACTTCCCCAAGGAAGTCTCGCCTCGGGCTTTGAGGGCGGGCACGAAGCCCACGCTCGAAGTGCGGCTAAACGCTTCCCCGTCCAGGCGTGTGAAGGTGTAGTTGGCGTTTCGAATCTGGCCTGTGAATCCCAAGGCGAGGTATCCCTCGCGGCTCGAGGTCACTTCATACAGATAGCTGAGGCGATAGAAGGGAAAGCTGAACTCCGTTTTCACGGGATGCCCCGCTTCGAAGGTGACCCCTTCGTACCTTTCGTCTCGTGAGGGCGTGCGAACCCCTTCCGTGGAGAGAGGCTGATACAGGAAGATGAAGGTGTGTTTGGAGAGTTCCAGTTCGGTGCTCCATCGCGTGTAGAAAGCCAAGTTGTCTTGACCGGCAGCGTCCCGGAAGTCGATTCGCGACGCGTTGTCGCCAAACTCACCTTCGTTCGATAGGGTGCCGAAAAACCCCGCCTCACCCACGAGACGGAGCAGGTAGGGGGGCTTCGTCGGCGCGGGCCTGGGGGGCGGGGCAACGTAGTATTCCAAGGGGTAGGGCTCGTCCTCAGCGGCTTGCGAGGCGGAGACGGCAACGGCCCCGGTGAGAACGAGCGTCAGCGCCGGGAAAGCCCGACGAAGCGACCGAAAGGAAAGACCCTTCTGCAACATGGGGTATTGGATGTGGTTCCTTCGAGAACGGTTTCGGCTGGAGCATTCCGAAGCGTTGCCGAGTCCCTCGGCCTCCTCGGTGGCTGCACGACTCCCCTGGTTGCCGTGCCTCCGCCTCCATTTTCGTAACTCTAAAGCACCTCGACGGCGCCGACGGTGCAAGGCTCGCTACGCGGATTGCCACGTTGGTCGGAGGCCGGGCATCCCGATCCGACCTCGAGCGCCGGGCTTGTGTCCGACGGGACCATGGTTTCCGTCTCGCCCCCGTGGTCGCCGAGATCGCCGAGGGCGGGATCCGCAACCAGGACGCCGTCGGTACACAAGGCCTTGTCCGGCCACTGGATGTTCCCGCCGCCGTCGCCATGCGTCTCGTCGCAGCCCGGTGTCCACATGGCTGTGTTCCCAGCGACAATCGTGTTCTTGAGGGTCAGCCCAGCGCCGAAAATCGCTCCGCAGATCTTGTCTTGCCCGGTGGCGTGGTTGTTGGCGATGGTGCAATTGAGCAGCGTTCCTGTGGGCGAGTTGCTCAACCACAGCCCGCCGCCGTTGGTTCCGAACGCGACGTTCTCCGCAATGGTGACGTTGGTGAGGTTCGCTTCGCGTCCGTGAATCCACAATCCGCCGTTGTGATGAGCCTCGTTGCGAGAGATCGTGCTGTTGGTGATTGTGAGCGCGAGCCCCTGCAAGTACATGCCGCCAGCGTTGCCCGAGTCCGTGGGAGTGACCCGGTTGCCGTCGATGGTGGAGCGATCCATGGAAAACGATCCGGTCGAGTCGTTCGACACGCGGAAGAAGGCGCCCCCAATGGCGCCGGCTTCGCTGCCTGTGATGGAGACCCCGCAGACGATCGTGGCTTCGTCGCGGCCATCCATGTAGATGGTGCCCCCGCAGCCGCCGTTTCCTGGGTTGCCGTCCGTGCCCGTCGCGGCGTTGTCGACGAAGGTCGAGTTGACGAGGGTAAGATCGCCGTTGAGGCTACCGACGGCACCCCCGTTGCTGGCGGAGTTGCCGGAGAAGTTGCAGCCGGAGATGATGGTGTCGCCGCCGCCAAAGGCGTAGATGGCACCGCCAGCGATGTCCTGGCCCGGCGACGGGGCGTGGTTGTCGAAGAAGTTGCAGTCGATAACCGTCAAGCTGCCACCGTCACGGTAGATGGCGCCGCCGCCCTGTGCGGTGTCATCGCCGCCGCTCGGACTACGCCCGTCGCGGAACGTCAGCCGCTGCACCACCAAGCGCGGTGTGGTCTGGTCGTAGCCGGAGTCCAGGTACAGAATGCGCGTGGTGCCGCCACCGCTCAGCGTGACCAAGCCGCCCCCGTCGAGCACCGTCTCCTTCTTGAACGTGATGGTCGACGTGATTTCGATGGTCGCGGGGTCATCGCCGCAATCGAAGACGATGGCGCCGCCGTCGTCGGCCGCGGCTTGCAGCGCTGCCTCGGTGCAGCTCGCGGGTGAGCCCGTCCCCACCACCGCTGCCGAAGAGACGTCCGCAAGGTCGGGCGCTTCGCAGGTGACCGGAGGCGGCGTGGCGTCCGCCCCGGTGGAACCGCCTGATCCGCCTGATCCGGCGCTGCCGTCCTGCGGCGTGCTGGTGTCGCCCCCCTGCGCGTCGGAGGAGCCGGCGTCCGCACCCGGCCCTGAGGCCCCGCCGTCATCGGACGAGCAACCGAATAGAGAAAGCAGACACAGCACAGGGATGGAAAGCAAAGCGCGCATGGGGACCTCCGAGCCTGGAGTGTCGCACGAGCGGCCGTTCGATGCACCGCCCATGAAAATCCTACGTCATCACCACCCACAACCGCGCGCAAAGAAGTCAGCCGGCGCTTCCTTGAGCGCCTCCAACCACGTGTCCCAAGGGTCTCTCGCCCGAGCGGCGAAGTCCGCCACATCGGCGTCCCTTCTCTCCGCTTCTCTCATCCACGTGCCGTCGGGATCAATGCGTCCTTGAGCATTGCCCAACCCCGGCACCCGAGTCGACAGCCGCGGCACATCCGGCGCCGTCGCCCAGCGGTCCCCATCCGCCATCGGGCGCAACCCATCGAGATCCGACCAGGCCTCGATGAACGTTGTTTCTCCCGCATCGTTGAACGTGAACTCCTCGTAGATCGGACAGGCACCCCCCTCGTATTCGAATACCACGTAACACCGCGCGAAGGGCTGCTCCGGGAATGCCTCACAGTCCCGCTCCGGAACGGTCGAGGGATCGACGTCACGCAGGATCTCGGACGTCTCTATCATCGACTCACGGGTGTAGCCCGTGAGCAAGAGCCATGGAGGCCACTCCCATCGCGCCACGAGATCCGAGTAGTTCGGAATGCTGGCAGGGTCTGCATTCACATCGAGCGTGTCGAAGTACTTGTTCGCCTGACCTACGTAGTAATCCGACGATTGGGTCGGACGCAAACACCGCGATGTGGCGCCGTCCGTACCGTCGTCTTGGCAGGAATGGTCGATCTCGTAGGGCGAGGGATCGTGGTCGCTTGCGGACGAGCAACCGATCGCACCAAGCATGGTTGGGACCACGAAGGACAAGAACCGTGCGAAGCCTATCATGAAAGGACTCGAGCCCGGGGCCTCGGCCAGCGACTCGCCCAGACCAGGAAAAACCAGAGCGAGACAGATTCAGGGAGGGAGAGGATCAACAAGCCAGCCGCCTCCTGCGCGCGGTCAGAAGGGCGGCCGCCATCAACAGCACAAGCGGCATCCCCTCGCGAGGCGCATGGCCCACGGTCCTGCACCCACAGCCGTCGTCGTCCCCAGCGCCAGCCGCGGGCTTCGAACCTCCGCTCCCACTGGCCCCTCCGCTCCCTCCGGCTCCGCCAGTCCCTCCGGCTCCGCCAGTCCCGCCCGTGCCACCGTCGGCCAAAGCCTCGCACGTGCCGCTGGCGCAGGTGCCGTCCTCGCAGGCCTCGTTGCAGCACACGCCGTCCACGCAGAACCCGCTCGAGCACTCGTCCGGGCCCCCGCAATCAGCCCCGTTGGCGGAGAGAGCGAGACACGCGTTCGCTTCGCTGCACCAGTAGCCGTCCACGCACTCCGACGCCGCGCTGCACGAGTCGAGACACGCGCCGTCCAGACACACATAGCCACCGGCACAAGCCGACTCGGCACCGTCCTGGCACGCACCCTGGCCGTCGCACATCCCCGCCGCACGGATCATCCCCGGCCCCGTGCACGAAGCTTCGGCGCATTCGGTCGTGGTGGACGCGAACCCACAAATACCGTCCGCGGTCGACCCTGCCGCGACGCTGCACGCATGACAACTCGCCGTCGCCCCGCCCTCGCACGCGGACTCGCAGCACACGCCGTCCACGCAGAAGCCGCTCGCACACACCTCGCCGTCCGTACAAGGGTCCCCGTCCTCGAGACGCAGCAGGAACGAGTAGGCCATGCCGACGTTCGTCGCCACGTGGTCGTCGGAAGGTGCGCCCACGACCGCGGTGGAACCATCCGTGGCCACCGCGGTCCCGAACCCGTCGTCCGCGCCTGAAGTCGCGACCACGATCTTCTCGCGCGTCACCCACGCGCCCGCAACCTGCTGGAGCAGGTACACGGCGCCCGCGGACGTAGCGATCTCGTCGTCCGAGGGCGACCCCGCTAGGGCCACATTCCCTCGCATCGAGAGCGCGTCGCCGAACTTGTTTCCTGCCTCGACCCCGGTCGGCATCAGCTTGTCTTGCTGGGACCAAGTCGAGCCGTCGTGCCCGAACACGTACACGGCTCCCGCGTCCGACCCAGCTTCGTCATCGAAGGGCGACCCCACGAGGATCGTGTCCCCGTAGATCGCCACTGCGTTGCCGAAGCTGTCGTACGCCGCCCCCGCTGAGGCCGAGAGCTTCTGCACCTGCGTCCATGCGCTGCCCGTTCGCGCAAACACGTACGCCGCCCCGTCAAGCGCCTCGGTCACCGTCGCGTCCGGGGCGCCGATCACAGCAACGTCCCCGTCGACCGCCACGCGCAACCCGAATCGCTCATCGGCCCCCGCCCCGTCGTCTGCCGTCAGCACCTGCTGCAACGTCCACGTTCCAGCCTCCCGCACGTACGCGTAGGCCTCCCCCGCGCGGCTTCCGAACACCGCCGTGGTGCCCGATGCCGCCATCGTGATCCCGAATCGGCCGTCGTCCACATGCTCGTCCGGGATCATCTTCTGGACTTCCTTCCAGGCCGTGCCGTCGTGCCGGAACGCGTAGACGGACCCGGAAGCCCACACGTCAGTCTCGTCGTGATGCGCCCCAACGAGGATGTCCCCATCGGCAAGGGCGACGGAGTTCCCGAAGCGGTGATCGTACTGCGGGTCTGCCTGGGTGAGCTTGACGGGCGTGCCCCAGCCCGTCGCGGATCGCACGAAGACGTAGGCGGCGCCGCCGTTGGTCTGGAGCGCGCCGTGGGCCCAAGCGCCGACGACCGCGGTGTCCTCCTCCACGGCGACCGCGAAGCCGAACCAGTCTTCGGCCGTGGTGTCGTCGGGAGCGAGGGAGCCGTCGTCGAGGGCGACGACGCCGGCAGAGCCGTGAGAGGCGTAGAGCAAGACGGACGAGACGAGGACGCCGAGCAGACCGGATCGGGTGAAGGAGTTCATGACAGGTCCTTGGGTGCGAGCGGGTTGGACAACCGGTTCATTGTGCCGTCTTGGGGGCGGCGAGGGAAGTCATGCGTCCTTTTCTTGGACCCGCCCACCGTCCAGCTCGACGATGCGCTTGGCCCCGAACCCCTCCAGCAACACACGGTCGTGGGTCACGAGCAGCACCGTGCCCGCAAAGGTCTCGATGGCGGACTCGAGCTGTTCGATGGCAGGCATGTCCAGATGGTTGGTGGGCTCGTCGAGCACCAGGCAGTTGACGCCTCGGGCCTGAAACAGCGCGAGGGACGCGCGGGTCCGCTCCCCGGGCGAGAGGGAATCGGCAGTACGTGCCACGTGGTCCGCCCCAAGCCCGAACTTCGCGAGCAACGTCCGCGCCTCGACCGGGAGCAACTCCGAGACGTCGACAAAGTTATCGAGCAGGGATTGTTCGCCGAAAAACCTGGACCGTCGCTGCTCGAGCTCACCCACCACCACGCCAGGTCCCATCCATCGCGTCCCTTCGGAAGGCTCCAAGCGGTCGAGCAGAAGGTCGAGGAGCGTCGACTTGCCGGAGCCGTTGGGGCCCACGATGGCGATCCGCTCCGCCCAACGGATCTGAAGGTCGACAGGACCGAGCGTGAAATCGCCGCGCTGAACGATAGCGCCGGTGAGACGCGCAACGACGTCGCCACTGCGACCGGTTTCTGCGATCTCGAGGCGCAGATCCCAGCCTTGCCAGGGTTTCTCCACGACCTCGAGCCGTTCGATGGCGCGCTCGGTGGCCTTGGCCTTGGCAGCAACCTTCTCGCTGCTCACGGTGCGAAAGTGCTTGATGAACTTGTCCTTCTCGCTGGTGTCGCGCTTGGCCTTGCGCACGCCCTGGATGGACCAGAGCCGCTGCTGCTGCGCGCGAGCCGCTAGCGTGTCGCGCTTGTCCGTGTAGACGGCGTAGTCCTCCTGCGCGTGCCGTCGGGCGACGGCGCGGTTCTCGAGGTAGGCTTCCCACCCGCCGCTGAAGACCCGCATTGTCCGCGTGTGATCGTCGAGCTCGGCCACGTCGGTAATGACGCGCTCGAGGAACGCACGGTCGTGGGAGACGATCGCGAGGGCGGATTCCGTGCTGACCGCGAAGTCCTCGAGCCGTGAGAGCCCGTCGAAGTCGAGGTCGTTGGTGGGCTCGTCGAGCAGCAGGATGTCGAAGCGCGAGAGCAGCACGGCAGCGAGGGAAACGCGGGCCGCCTGGCCTCCTGAGAGCGCCGTCGTGGGCAGGTCGACGAGCCTTGCTCCAATCCCTAGCTCCTCGAGCATGGCTTCGGCGCGTGCATCCAAGTCGCCACCGCCCAGGTCGAGCCAGCGCTCCAGCGCGATGGCGTAGGCGTCATCGCTCCCCGGAAGCCCCTCGGAGAGAGCCAGGGTGGTTCGCTCGAGCTCGGCGGAGGCGTCCGCCACACCGGTGCGTCGCATCAGGAACGCGAGCACGGTCTCTCCCGGGAAACGGTCCGGCTCCTGGGGCAGATAGCCCACGGTGGCTTGCGGCGGAGAGAGCGTGATCGTCCCCCCGTCGGCGGGAAGCAGGCCTGCCAGCACGCGGAGCAGGGTCGACTTGCCCACCCCGTTGGGCCCGATGACGCCGACGCGCTTGCCTGGGAAGAGAGACAAAGACACGCCGCAGAGCACCTCGGTGCCGGCCAGCGCGAGCGTGATGTCCTGAGCGTGAAGGGTTGCTGACACGGTCTTCCTTTCTGAAGGGAGGAGTATGCCACCCTCGATAGGGCTTGGTTGGAATGATTGACACGGTGACGCGAGGGCTGCACAAGCCATTCATGACGGAGCGAGACCGGGAGATCGAACTTCTGCGAGACCAGCTCGATCGATTGCAGGCCGAGCTGCAGACGATGCAAGGTCACCTGGACACGGCGCTTCGCCGAACGTCGCCGTCGCTTCGGGAGAGCCTTCGCTGTCCGGCGTGCGGGGGTACGACGATCCTGCACGCGCCTGAGGTTCTCGACCGCGCGGAGGGCGGGGCGCGCGAGCCTTTGGCGATCGCACAGCCGAGCGTTTGGCGATCTCGCACGGTGGGCTTGCTCGAACTTTACTTCTGCAAACGTTGTGGTCGCACGGAGTGGTACGTGAAGGATCACGCCGAGCTCCAGGCGGACGGCAAGACCATCCGGGAAATCGACGGTTCCCGAGGGCCGGGGGATGGGGGCTACCGGTCCGCGTAGAGAGCAGGCTCGGCACGACACCTTTGACGCCGTTGCCGGTTCGGGCTTTCCTACCGCCATGAGCACCACCAAGGGTCGCGGCAAGGCCAAGGGCCGCGACGCGGAACAGGAGTCCCCTTCCCCGGATCGCCTCGTCGCACCAGCGATCCGGGAGGACGACGCCAAGTTCGATCGTCTGTGCCGCCCGGGAACGCTCGACGAGTACATCGGGCAAGAAAAGCACAAGAGCAACCTGCGCGTGTTCGTGGAGGCCGCACGACGGCGCGGGGAGCCGCTCGATCACGTGCTCCTGTGCGGACCGCCCGGGCTCGGCAAGACGACCCTCGCGTTCATCCTCGCGAACGAGATGGGCGTGCAGGTGCACTCCACGTCGGGCCCTGCGATCGAGCACAAGGGCGCGCTGGCCGGCCAGCTCACGCGGCTCGAAGACCGCGACGTGCTGTTCATCGACGAGATCCACCGGCTCACGGCAACGGTGGAGGAGACCCTCTATCCCGCGATCGAGAGCTTCCAGCTGGACGTCATGATGGGCGACGGCCCCCACGCTTCCTCCATCCAGCTCGACCTTCGTCCGTTCACGCTCGTCGGCGCCACCACGCGAACCGGGTTGCTCACGTCCCCCTTGCTCTCGCGCTTCGGGTACGTGGTGCGGCTTGACTTCTACCCCGTCGAGGAACTCCTGCAGATCGTGAGGCGCAGCGCGACGCTCATGCACATCGAGATCGACCAGGGGGGCGCGACGGCGATCGCGCAGCGGTCCCGGGGAACGCCGCGCGTGGCGAACCGGCTCTTGCGACGGGTCAGCGACTTCGCGCTCGTGCTGGGGGATGGCAAGGTGAATGCGCAGATCGCGCGGGAGGCGTGCGAGCGCCTCGGCATCGACGACGGCGGGCTGGACGAGATGGACCGCAGGCTGCTCACGATCATCGTGGAAGCGTACGAGGGCGGACCGGTGGGTCTGGACACGCTGGCAGCGGCGATGGCGGAGCCACGCGACACGATCGAGGACGTCTACGAGCCGTTCTTGCTGCAGCAGGGTTACCTCGGACGGACGCCCCGTGGGCGCATCGCCACGCGCAAGGCGTACGAGCATCTGGGCATCCGTCGCCCGGAGGGAAAGGGCGGGACCACGCCACAGGAAACGTTGTTCTGATCGTGCCTGCTCCCCCTCAATCGACGCATCGATAAGGCGCACGCCCGGGCAACCGCAACGGAGCTTCACGGGACGCGCCGTCAGGGATCACGGACTTGCACCCGAACACCATGCGCTGGGCACTGCACTTGCCGACGGGTACACCCGTCCCAATCGTCACCACGCAGGCCCCCGCGGCGTCGCACTTCTTGCTCGCCGGCTGCACGACCTCGAAGCGCTCGAAGAGGCAAGATCCCTCACACTCTTCCCCGTCCCGGCACGGCTTCCCGGCATCCTTCGTCGCGCAGTTGCAGCCCTCGTATCCGGTGATTCCCCATGAACCCCAGGTCCCCTGGCACGCCGTACAGGCCGCGATCGCCGCGTCCCGCTCGGGGTTGGCCGCATCGACGACCGCGCTCGCCTCATGCGACTCGTTCGTCTCGTCGTCGACCAGGCGGACGACGATCGTGTAGCGGCCTTTCCGCTCGACCCGGCTGGATTCCGATCGCACCGCTCCGCGCCGAAGGACCGCAGGGTCGTACTCCCGCAGCCAGGACCCTTCCCATCCCGTCACGGACACCCTGGCCTGCACCAGACGCAAGGGCCGATCCCCGCAGGACAGAACGCGGTAGCTCAGGTCTCCACCGCACCCACGAAACCCGTCGGGACAAGTGAACACGAGAGGATCGACCTCGATACGAACGGGCGGCCGTCCTTCGCAAGGGTCCGAAGCCGCCGCAGGCCGTTCCGGGGCTGGGGCCACGGGGACCGCAAAATGTGCGACAGGGGTCGCGGGCGGAGGCGAGCCGCAAGCGGCCACGGCGAGGGGCACCAGCAACCAAGGTCGGCTCATAGGCACGTTGGACAGTGTCACGCCGTGACGGTTCCCCCCGTGATGCCTTCGCCCCGACCCTGGTCACATTCTCAGTGGAATCACGGTCAGCTTGCGTCAGTGTCCGGCCAACGACCGGCTTGTCATCGGCGCAGCGCCGTCCCTTTACGCGCAAAGCAACCCATGGTCGGCTGTGTGCATGCCACCTCGTCTTCTCCCTGCCAGCGTAGTCCTTTGCCTCTTGTGCGGTTGCGGAGCAACCCAGCAGCCAACCCCGCAGGAGCCCGCTCCCGCCGTCGTCATTGCCGATCCCATCGGGCCTGCGACCGGCTCGGATCCGGTCTCCCTCATCGACCCGGAACCTGTCGGCCACCCCGTGCCGAACGAGCCACCCACGCTCCAAGACCTCACCGAACCGCCGCCCTACGCAGAGAAGAACCCGTCCGGTCTCGTGTCCCTGGTGATCCGACCGGGCACCGGACGCAAACACCCCGGCCCTCAGTCTACCGTGCGCGTCCACTACAGCGGATGGACCACCGACGGCACGATGTTCGACTCGTCCTTGGAACGCGGGGAGCCTGGGTCGTTCCCACTCCGAGCCGTCATCGCCGGATGGACCGAAGGCGTGCAGCTCATGGTGGAGGGGGAGAAGCGTCGGCTCTGGATCCCGGAAGACCTTGCCTACAAGGGCTCGCCCGGGAGGCCCGCCGGCATACTCGTCTTCGACGTCGAGCTCCTCGAGGTCGTCGAGCCTCCCCAAGCCCCGCCGGACGTGGCCAACCCGCCGCCCGACGCGAAGAAGACCGCGAGCGGGCTCGTGTCCAAGGTGATACGGGCCGGCAGCGGCACGACCCACCCCACTGCCACGAGCCGCGTGGAGGTCCACTACTCCGGGTGGACGACCGACGGGACCATGTTCGACAGCTCGGTTGCACGCGGGCAGCCTGCGCAATTCCCTCTCAACGGGGTCATTCCGGGGTGGACCGAAGGCGTGCAGCTCATGGTGGAGGGGGAGAAGCGCAGATTCTGGATTCCCGAGGACCTGGCCTACAAGGGCAGGGGCAGCGCGCCTCAGGGCACGCTGGTGTTCGACGTCGACCTGCTGAGGATCCTACCCTGACCTACGAATCGGTGCGCGTTGGACGGATCCCTCGCGTCATGCCTTCGCCCTCAAGGAACGGTGACTTCCACCACGAGCGGTCGCTTGTCCATGATGCAATTCGCTTCCGTGCACACGCTCAGCGAAAGCACGCCCCCGACCTGCAGCTTCCCGGACTTGCGCGGCACGAACGGGATGGCGATCTCCGCTTCCTTCTGGCCGAACTTGCCGTCGCCCCGTCCCAGCGTCGGCTTCGGGTAGGACACGCCGTCGGCAGGGGGATCCTGGCAGGCGAAGCGGAACGGGTACTCGTCGTTGACCTTGTAGTCCCCCTTGGCGGTGAGGCGGACGACCGCGACGCCTTCCTTGTCCTTCTCGTAGGGCCCCACGGCTTCGAGGGTGACCTTGAAGCTCGGGGCTTCGTGCAGGGACGCAGAGCTGGCGGTCGTGGCGGAAGCCTCGGTCCCGGCCTGTCCGCGGGAGCACGACAGGGGGAACAGGGCGAGCAGCGTGAGAGGAATCAGTGCGCGGAGCTTCGGCATGGATGCGACCTATCACGCGGTAGGAGACGCCGCCAACCGCTTGGATTCAGGCCCGCCACCTCTCGCGAACGCGGGCCTAGGCGACGCGGCGGGACGACGTCGCGAACGGCTCGGCGAGCGTCCGTCGCCCGCAGAGCCGGTCTGGGGATGGCGGGCTCAGTCGCCGATGCCGCAGATGGCGTTCCCGGACTCGAACGCTTCGCCGAGTTCCTGGCAGCTCGTCGCCTCTACGCAGGCGAGCTGGGACTCTGTGGCCGTGGCGCACAGTCCGTTGCAGTAGAACTCTCCCGTAGCCGCAGGCGCATCGCAGCTCGCAGCCTTCAGCTCGCATCGTGTCATGCAGTCGGTTCCGGAACCTCCGCCCGAGCCTCCGGTCGCGCAGGCAATGACTTCGGAGCTGTGCGGCGACCGGCACGTGCCCACCGGCGGATTGCCGGTGGCAGCCGCGAAATCGCAGGTCTGTCCCTCGGCGCAGTTGGCCACGGCCAGACAGCCGGGATCGCAAAACATGGCCTCAGCACAGTGCTGGCCCGCAGAACATACCTGCGACTCGCAGGCCGAGGTTCCGTCGCCCGTCACATTGACCGGAACCGAGTAGCACACGTCTCCGCCGCCTCCGGTCCCTCCAGAGCCACCGCCGCCGCTCCCGCCCTCTCCGGTGTTGCTGGAGTCATCCGACGAGCAAGCAAGCATGGTTGACAGCCCAAGTACTCCGGCAGCGAGGCACGCCACCAGCAGCAATCGCGATCCGCTCATTGGTTATCCCTCTCTCACCTTCCGAACCGCGGCAACCTGACGGTGCGCGGCGCTCTGCCCTGACCGACCTGTTGTTCTGCGATGCTCTTGCGAGCAATACGACGACCCGAACGCATGATACGGTCCAGGACCCTACACCTCCCCTCCCTGCGAGTCGAGGGTCGGTCACCCGCGGCGGTGTCCGCGCGTCGTTGCTGCGCCGCGTAGTCGAGGTGGATATGCGAGGTGCAGCAATGGGCTTCGCATGCTCGCTACGATCATCGAACAGCCCGCGATCACCAAGGTCCTCGAGGCTGTCGCTCTGGCAGTCGGCTTCCCTCCGACCTTCGTACTTGACTTTCGAAGGGTGTTCGGATTTCCTACGTGCCAGAGGTCGACACCGTGTTACCGTGCACAAATAGGGCTGAATTGGGGACGAAGCGTCGGCCCATGCGGGGTTCCTTCGTGCCGCGGATCCGCGAATCCCGTCTTGCTGTCGTCCTCGCGATGGTGACTGGCCTCTGCGCAAGCGATTGCGGCAATGCGACCCCTTCAGTACACTCTGCTCGCGCCGCACCGTCGCCTTCAGAAGCGTTCCCGGTGTCCTCGCCAGGGACATCGTCTCCCCAACCGCCCGCACCACGGCCCCCTGCCGTTGAATCGCTTCACCTCGTGGCAACCACCAACGGGGGGGACATCAGGCTGCACCGCTTGGAGAACGAGTTGCTGTTTGAGATCAACCAATCCGTGGCGCGGATGGTGGACGGGCGACTGGTTGTGGACGACCGGCTCTCCCGAGGGCTCCCCCGAGAGCCCCAGGGGGGGTTGGTCAACCTGGTTGGATGGTGGCCTGACAGGGTCATCGCGGTCACCTCGACGATGGGGCGCCAGCGAGTGATCTCGTTTCGCGATGGCTCATGGAAGCCGGTGGATCGGATTCCTCCCAGTCCGGGATATGACTACTGGGGGGCGTCGGTGCTTGGCCACGATTCGATTGCGGGACTCTTCTTCTCCTACGAACCGCAGGGTGGCCCAGCGCTGCGCTTTGCGTGGATGGTGGGAGCGGGAACACTGCCCGAACTCGACATGCCGCCGGGAGACAAGTGCGCGGCTTACGTCACTCCACTGGGATTTCTTGGGTTCGAGACCGGCCATGTCGTCGTCACTGGGCCTCGTTGTGGGGATGGTAAGCCAGCCGTGACGGCGTGGTCCCCGAAGGGTGGACGAGGCTCGACTTACGTGTGGGAAGACATCCCTGGCCGGGTTCAATCGCGCGCTGAGGTGGTAGGACGCTCGGCCGACGATCTCTTCGTTGCCTGGCAAATGACGGAGCCCGTTGGAACACGCATAGCGCACTTCGATGGCAAGGCGCTGAAGCCTATCGACGCGCCCGCCGCCAGCGTCGAATCGTTCGCTCTCGACCCCAGTGGGAGCTTGTGGCTGGCTTCGCCCGAAGGCCTCTTCTGCAAGCACCCCGAGGACCAAAGCTTCGCTCCCGTGACCGTCGTGGGGCGGCAGTCCAAGTCACGGTACGTCGACTCGGTGGTTGCTCTCCACGGCAAGGTGTGGGCAGCAGCATTCGGAGAGCTTTACGGCTCCCAACCACCCAGCGACGGTGTTCAACACTTCGAGCCGTAGTCGCCAGGAATGGGATCGTTCGCCCCTCGTCGCAAGCTTTTCGAGATTCTCCGGCGCCCGAAGGCCCACCATCAAGGGGCTGTGACCGTTGAGCCTGCTACGGCAACCGCCGTCTGCGCCATCAGGCGACCGTTGATCGACGCACCCGTTCCCAGGTTCACCGCCGTCTTCGAGAGAATGATTCCCTCGGCGTGGGAATCTGTCCCAAGGATCACCTCTCCAGCGACCTGCCAGAAGATGTTGCTGGCCTGTGCCCCGCCGCCCAGCACCATCGTCGTCGCGGCGCTGCTCTTCAAATCACCCGTGATCTGAAAGATCCACACGTCGTTCGGGGCCCCCGCGATGGTGACGTCCGTGGGAATTGTGACGCTGGATTCCCACCTGTAGAGTCCGGGGGCGAGCGTGACGCCGCCGATGTTGCCGCCGCCCAAGTTCAGGGAGGTCGGCGTCGGCCGCCCAGCAGCGTCGGTGTACGCATTCTGCATGCTGCCCACGGCGACGGTGAGATCAGTCGGCGTCGGAGGATCGTTATCCGCCGCAAACAGCCTCCCCACCACCTGAGACGATGTCCAATGAGTACCCACCCTGGTCATGGAAAACCCAGTGATGTAGCTCGCCGCGGCAGGGCTCAAGCCAACATCTCCGGTGATTGCGGAGGTGGGGACGTTCGAGACCGCTGCCTTCGCGAGGATCACGTAGTTGCCCGCTGCCCCGAGGAACACGGGCTTCGGACCGAGCGGCAGGGTAGCGTCCGTCGTGAACTCGAAGCTGTACTCCTGAGCGAGGGCATTCCCGGCCACATCGGTGACGTCGGTGCTGACCGTCGCGGTGTAGGCCGTGCTGAGCGCGAGCTCGCTCACCGGCAGGAACGTGGCGGTTTGGTTGAAGTAGGTGACGACGCCGGGCACGGAAACGCCGCCGTACGCCAAGCGGAACGATGAGGCTGTGACCGTGGCTTCTGCCAACGCCTCGCTAAATGTGACCGTCACCGCAGCGGCCGTGGATACCCCGGTGACCGCGTCCGCGGGAGCCGTGAAGTCGACCGTAGGAGGCGTGGTGTCCGTTGCAGCCGTACCGCCAGTGCCCGCGTCGCCGCCCATGCCGGCGTCGCCTCCCGCGCCAGCGTCGCCGCCAGCCCCGGCTCCGGACCCGCCGTTTCCGCCGCTACCTCCACTGCCGCCGATTCCCCCTGCCCCATCGGCATCAGCGTCGTCGGAGCTGTCGGAACATGCGATGGAGAGGCTTGCGAGCGGAAGCACGAACGCGAGTCGGGATACGTATCGAAGGAATCTACTTGGGCGAATCATGAATAAACCTCTAAAGAAGTGCGTTCGACCGCCCCCATGGCGACCGAATCGTGGACGCTAAGACTTGCTGCGAACTTCCTTGCGCTCTGCGCTCGAGGGAATCTCGAGCGCCAAGGACGAGCAAGTGGGTTGTTCTTCCCGAGCCGCGGGGGACTGCCCCCGCTCCCCTTCAGGAACAACGGCTATTGGCTTTGGCATTTCTCCGAAGCGTCGGGGCCTCGGGAGAAAGCGGCTCGCGCCCTCTACCGTTTGGAGTCGCAATGTAGGTCCCCATTCTCGAAGCGCAAGGGCTCGCCCCCTTGAAGGGTGAAATACGGTGAGGGTGGAACCTGGCGCCCGGTTGCGTGCTGCGTCGGCAGGATGAGTGGCCTTGGGGGGGCAGAGGCAACCGTCTTACACTGCCACCTACATGGCCCCCCACACGGGTCCAACATTGGCGCACACTTACCGCATTCGCGTCTGCGCGGCTCTGGGTTTCACTGTCGAAGAGACTGCATTGCAGTCATGCAAGCTGTCTGAGCGAGAGCCATCTTCTGGACACACGCAAAGAGGGCGAGTGGCTCAGCTTGCGAAAATCATGGCGCGCCCCGCCTACACGTAGGCATCTGAGAAGATCGCACGGCATTGCCGTCTTCCGTTACGTTCAAACGACGGACGGTCGTCCCTTCTAATCTCTTGTCCTTGGGGAGAATGGTGAACCCGCCGCCCGTGTGGCACGGACCTGGCTTCGAAAAACCGCAGACGCTCGTCGCACGCTGTTGCTCCGACCTTATCTCACACTATCAGCGCGGCCCGACGGAGAGTGTCTCACGGTAACACTCACCGTCAGGAGCGTACACATGAGTCGTATTTTGGCTACACGATACCCTTCGTCCGCTGCCCGCAGGCAACGTGCGGTTTTCTCCAGCATGATCGTGTTCGCGGGGGCAGTCGCAGGGACGACCGCCGTCGCGGCGGTCTATCAAGTGGGTCCGAGTCGCAGTCACTCCACCCTGCAGTCGGTCGCATCCCTTCTTCAACCTGGGGACGTCGTCGAGGTGGATGGCAACGCAACCTACTCCGGCGGGGTGCTGCTGGACCGTGATGGGCTGCCGTCGGCGAAGATCACAATCCGTGGCGTACCTGTGAATGGGAAGCGGCCCGTGCTTTCGGGTGGAACGAACACCATCGAAGCGGCGGGTGATCATTACGTGTTCGAGGGGTTGGAGCTGACGGGAGGAGCGTCTCGGTGCTTCTACCACCACGCCAACGACATCACCGTACGCGATGCTGTCATTCACGACTGCCCCCAGCACGGCGTGCTCGGCGCCGACTCGGATTCCGGTTCGCTCTTGCTCGAACACACCGAGGTGTACGCCTGTGGAAGCGGAGACCAGAAACACCAAATCTACATGGCCACGGACGAGACCGCCCATCCCGGCTCGGTGTTTCGAATGGAACACTGCTACATCCACGACGGCAACGGTGGCAACAACGTCAAGACCCGAGCTGAGCGCAATGAGATTCGATACAACTGGATCGAAGGAGCCTTGTATCACGAGCTCGAGCTGATCGGGCCGGACGGACAAGACCCGTCGCTGGCCGTGGAGAACTCCGACGTCGTCGGCAACGTGCTGTTGAAGCGCAATACCGCCTACGTGATTCGCATTGGCGGCGACGGCACCGGCGATACGAATGGTCGATACCGATTCGTCAACAACACCATCGTGGTGCGCCCTGGCGGGTCGGCGGTGTTTCGAGTCTTCGACGGCATTGATTCCGTGGAGATGCATAACAACGTATTCGCGGGGACAGGCGGGGCGTCGGTCAACTTGATGCGCGACGTGGACGCTTCGTGGTTGTCGGGGCGAATGGTGGCTGGCAGCAACAACTGGGTCATGGAGGGATCGACTACCGTGCCCAGCGAATGGACTGGCACGTTGTTCGGCACCGATCCCGGGTTCGTCTCGCTCGAGGCCCTCGACCTGCGCCCTGCCAGCACAAGCGTCTTGGTGGATGCCGGATTGCAGAATGCACCTGGTTGCCCCGGCCATCCGTTCCCGGCCCCGCTGGCGACACCGGCCTTCGTGCCTTCGGCCCACGTGCTGGCCCTGGACGACAGCGGGCTTGAGCGCGACATGGTTGCCGAGCCAGACATCGGCGCATTCGAATACGACGACGGCTCAGGCGCTGGCGGCACGGCAGGCACTGGCGGCACGGCAGGCACTGGCGGCACGGCAGGCACCGGCGGCACGGCAGGGTCTGGCGGCACGGCAGGCACCGGCGGCACGGCAGGCTCCGGCGGCACGGCAGGCTCCGGCGGCACGGCAGGTACGGGGGGTACGACGGACCCCGGCGAGGACCCCAACGACTCTCGCAATACCATCGATCCGGACGACTTGGGACCTGTGATCGGGTGCGGTGTTGCGCAAGGCTCCAACGGAACCTCGAACTGGCTGCTCACGGTTCTCGCCGCCATCGCCGCAGCGGTCGGCGTGCGCAGAAGAATCCGGTAAGTCCGTGGACGCAGGAACCCACCTCGGCCGGGCTTGTGCGTTCCTGCAGGCTAACGCCAGCCCGCTTACCGGGGTTGAGCGATTCGCATCGCCAAAGGTCGATAGCGTGCGAAGGCAAAGCTAGAATACGCAATACCCCTCGCCTCTCGCCGTCCTGTCGTTGAATCGTCTCGTCCCATCAGGGTCAAGAATAGCACGTACGTCGGGCCGGGTCGCACCGCGCTTGTTGGGATGATGAGCCTGACGGCCTCGCAGATAGGGGACTCGTTCGACAACGAGAACGGGGGCGTGGCTGGCCGGGGAAGCTCCTCACCTCTCGCGAATCGGGTTCTCGGCGATGCGTCGAGACAACGTCTCGAGCTGCTCCCGCAAGCTGACCAATCGTGCACGCTCCCTCTCGCGCTCCACGAGCGCCCCTGCGGACGCGTGGTCGACCACCAGCAGGGCCTTGGCAGCCGCTTGTCTCACGGCACCGTCGTAGCGCACGAAGGCGTGAACGAGCGTGCGGGCGGCGAGCGCGCGCGTGGCATCCTGCTCCGAGGCATGCGCGGAGGACGCCTTCCAGGCCCACACGTTGCCGACACTTCCCATCGCGTTGACGAGGTCGAGAGCCATCGCTTCGTCGGGGTTGCGCTGTAGCCACGAGGCGATGTGCCGTGCCATGGCGAGGCGCCTGCAGTCAGCCATTCCCTGGACGATGGCGCGTTGCCTGGCCCCCTGGGACCGTGACGCCCCGACGAGCTTGCTCACCGCGCGGTCCGACCCGATCCGACCGAGAGCTTCCGCGGCTGCACGGGTCACTTCGAGTTCGACGGACGTCTGATCGAGGATCGCCTCGAGGACGGGGACAGCCCGCGGGTCACGCAGGGAGCCGACGGCTTCGAGCAAGCCCACGCGCAGGGTCAGCCACGCCTTGTCGGACATGCCCGCTCGTGTGGGGCCGTCGAACGCAAGCGCGTCGAGCATCGGCAGCAGCGCGGTGGGGCCCAGGCGCTTGAGGTGCGGGGTGATGGTGGCGTACCGGCCATGACGACGGGCATCGAGCTTGATCGCCAAATCCCGCGCACCCGCCACGCGCTCGAAGGCGGTGGGAGAGTCCGCTCGTGCGCGCACGATCTCCGCACGCAGAGCGTTCCGGTCACGCAGGGGCAGGTCGACGGATCGAAGCACCACGCCGTCGGCAAACGAAGGCTGAGCCCACAGCGCGAGCGCCGCGAATACCCACAGGGTCGATCGAAAGGTTCGAGCGCGCGTCATCGTCCCGTCTCCCACCAGCTGACCGCGGGAAGCGCCCGCAACGCGTTGCTGCCGCAATGCACCTCGCCCTCGAGACGATGGTACAGGTTCCAATCCTCGACGAAGTGCACGGTGATGCCCCTGGCCTCGAAGGTCTCTCGCATCTGGCGCCGGAACATGTCCTCACCGTCGATCACCGGCCCGTGGGGGTCGGGAGCGGCGAAATCGGTATCGGACAGCACCACGCCGTTCACCGTCCCAGGCTGATACGCAATGGCCAGGTCCCACACCTCGTCATGGAGGAAGGGGACGCGGATGAGGTCCTCTTCCGTGATGCCGACCTCCTGTCGAAGGCGATCGAGCTGCGCTTCGATCTCCACTGTGGCCTGGGCACTCATGGCCATCACGTCGGCGTCCGCGAGTACGTCATTGATCGTCACGTCTGCCGGGAACTCGTCCCAGTTGTCGTCGATCCACGACAGCCCCACGAACATGCTCTCCTTGCCGAACCCATTGGCGCTCGCTTCCGCGAGCATCGTTCGAGCAAGGGCCGGGTCGTTGACGATGACGGCGAACCCCAGCGGCGAGTCGGCCTTGATGAAGCTCAGGGTCTCGTCGACGTGCGCCACGTAGAGCCACGAAGTGTCGATGGTCAGCACCGGCTGGACGGCCTGGCTGCCGAGCAGCAAGGACATGGTCGGGTCCGGGTGGAAGCTCGGAATGCTGCCGCGAAGGATCCTGCCGAGCGGAAACGACGCACCACCGTGGGAATGGGGAGGGACCGTCTCGGTGTTCCCGAAGGAATCGAGCGTGTCCATGTCGACGTCGTGATTCAAGTCGGCTTGCTGGATGCCGGCCACGTCCTTGCCACGGAAGTGGGTGAAGACGATGCGACTGCCCGCGCGCAACCCCGGCGCCCACCCGTCGAGACCCGCGGACCGGACGAAGACGCGGATGGCGTGAGGCTCCCCCGATGCGGGCATGGTCATGGCCCCGGTCTCGAACAGGTCCTGGGTCCACTGGTCGTAGTCGGGCACCTGCAGCTTCTCCAGCCCCTCAGGGACGCCTGCGGCGGTGGCAGCCGCCTCGAGGTCCGTCAGGAAGGCGATCGCATCGGGGTCACTGAGGTCGCGTGTGGCGTACAGCTTCTCGATGGGCTGCAGGTGATGGCTGAGGATGACAGGAGCGACCCGCATCCGCACTGTGTCCTGTCCAAGCACAACGCCCGCGGCTTCGATGTGCAGCGTGATGTCCACGTAGCCGTCCCACTTCGACGGGTCCCGGACGATGTCCGTGCCCTCGAGGGCCAGCTCCACACCGGACCGGATCTCCTCGGCGGTGAGCTGCCCGTCCGGGGCGAGCACGGTGAAGTCCCCCCGGCGCACGAAGAGGCGAACGAAGTCCCGTCCGGGGCTTGCCACCTCGATCCTGCCCAACGCACCGTCAGGCGCCTCGGGCCACGGGGTGGTCCGCAGCCGGGCCATGTCGAGCAGGTCGTCTTCCCCGTTGACGACGTCGTCTGCCGCGTCGTGACAGGAAGCAAGGGTCTCGTCGGAGAGGGATGCCCCGATAGGGCAAGCCGCTTCGTCGTCGTCCAGGTTGGCGAGGAAGATGGCGCCTCGGGAGGCATCCCAAGAGTCTTCGTTCTCGTCCTCGGACGGGTCGGTGAGGTCGACGATACCGTTGCGGTTGGAGTCGGCCCGTAGGTCGACGAGAGCGGGGGCGGCGGCCCCACCGGCTCCTGCCACCCCAGCGGTTCCTGCCACCCCAGCGGTTCCTGCCACCCCAGCGGTTCCTGCCACCCCAGCGGTTCCTGCCACCCCAGCGGTTCCTGCGACACCGGCCGAGCCAGCGGATCCTGCGGAACCACCGGTTCCCCCTGCGGCCGATCCCTGGTTGGAGGGGCCATCATCGCCGCCACAGGCGGCTAGCACGACGGCAAGGGCCATCGGAGTCATGAGTGCGCGACGCATGGAAACCCTTCCTCGGAGAGCCGCGGACACGGAAGGTCATGGCGGAGGCTCAGAACGTAGGGTCTGCGCCGCGAGCGCAGTTCTGTCAAGGACGGACTCGGACTTATCCTTCGACAGACAGTGGTCTCTGCGAGTTCAGTGGTCGATGTTCGGGCGCTCAGCGTCGGGCGACGCGAGGTTTCGGCGAGAGTCGTTCGGTTGCTTCGGAGGGGGATTGCCCTCGCTCGCTGACGCGCAGGAGGGACCGTGTTTCCGCGCAGCCCGGGTCTTGGGCGTGAAGGTCTTCGAGCAGGGCGCGCGCTTCTTGCGCCTGCCCGTCTTGCCCCGTGTGAAGGAGCACGCGTGCCAGGAACAGCTGGGACTGGCGGGTCGACGAGGCCTGGACCCACGACCTGGCGGCGCGAACCGCCTCGGACCAGTTTCGCTCCTGGGCGGCTCTCTCGGCGAGGACGGCATCGGTCTCGCTGATCGGGGTTTCGGCGAGCATGGGTTGGACCGAATCCGGGGAGACCTCGTCGGCGATGGGCGCAGCAGCGAGATGGGCGGGAGCAATGACCTCCGCCTCGGGAAGGGCCTCGGGTTGTACGGTGGGCAACGCCTCGGTCGCTTCGGGCGCGGTGGCGGCCACGAGCGAGGACATGGCCATCTGGACTTGGTCCGGGTAGTGGCGAGCCAGCCCAGCGGAGAGCGACAGGATAGCTCCTGCCAAGCTGGCGACGATGGCCACACGCCCGAGGGTCCTTCGCTGGCGCCGCTTGCGCTCGGGGGCGTCGAGCGCCGTGAGGATCTCGGCGAGGAGCTGTTCGGCGGTGGCGGTTCGCTTCTCGGGGTTCCGCGCGAGGGCTCGAACGATCAGGCGGTCGACCTCGGCCGGGATGCCGCGCGAAGGGGCGCGGTCGCGAGGAGGCTCCGCGTCCTGCTTGGTCTTGGCGTCGAGCAGGGCGACCGTGCTGTCGGCGACGAAGGGCAACCGCCCCGTGACCATCTCGTAGAGCACGCAGGCGAGAGCGTAAACGTCCACCCGCTCGTCGACCTTGCCGGAGGAGACTTGCTCCGGGGCCATGTACTCAGGGGTACCGAAGAGGGTAAAGGACGAGACGTCCGGCCCGGGGTCGGCCCCTTCGTCCGCCTTACGAGCCACCCCGAAGTCCAGCAGCTTCAAGGTGCCGTCCTGGCAGAGAAACAAGTTGGACGGCTTGAGGTCGCGATGGACGATGCCGACGCGGTGCGCTTCGCGGAGGGCTGAAGCGGCCTGGACGCCGAGTTGGAGTGCTTCGCGCCAAGGCATGGTGCCTTCGCGCTCGAGACAACGGTCGAGGGTCTCGCCCTCGAGGAATTCCATGGCGCAGTACAGGCGGCCGTCGGTGGCCTGACCGAAGTCGTGCAGGGTGACGAGGTTCGGGTGGGACAGCCTGGACAGGGCGCGAGCTTCCCGTCGGAACCGCGTGGCGTAGTCCGAGGAGGTCGCGTGATGGGCGGCCAGGACCTTGACGGCCACGCGACGGCCGAGGTCGATGTGTTCGGCCTCGAAGACGTGACCCATGGCCCCTTCCCCGATTTTGCGAAGGACCCGGTAGCGGGTGCCCGGAAGCACGCGGTCGTCGGACTCGGGCGTCTCGCGTGCGGTCTCGGCCACCTCCACGGTGGCGGGCTGGCCGTTCTTGTCCATTTCCCGCGCTTGGGCGACGAGCTTGGCGAAGAGCCTTCGGGACTGGGTGGGCTCCGCGGGATAGAGGGTAGCCATGAGCTGGGAGACGCGTGCCCGCACCCCGCGCTCGCCATTGGAGAGCGAGGGGGCGCTGGAGAGCAAGCGGGCGAGGTCACGGAGGGCGTCCCTTGCGCAGGCGTAGCGATCCTCGGTCCGGAACGCGGTGAGCTTGGCGATGATGTCATCCATCTCCGCCGGGGCGCCGACGAGCGAGGCGATGGGCGGCGGTGCGCACTCATCCTTCGCGACCTTCGCCAGATGCTCCGCGGCGTCGCCCTGCAGGAATCGCCGGCCCGCCGCGAGCTCCCACAGCATGATCCCCAGGGCGTACACGTCCACTCGCGCGTCGCCCGTGTTGCCGTTGGCGACTTCCGGGGCCACGTACCCGGGCTTGGCGAAGACGACGCCCGAGACGGTGTGGCATCGCCGGTTCTCACCGCGCGCGGTGCCGAAGTCGATGAGCTTCACGTCCCCGCCGTAGCCGACCATGATGTTCTGGGGGCTCATGTCCCGATGCACGATGCCGAGGGGCTGCCCGGTCACGTCCACCCGTTCGTGAACGTGGGCGAGAGCTTCCGCGGCCGAGGTTGCCAGCGCGACGGCCTCCGCCCAGCTCATGCGATAGGAGACTTGCAGGGCGCGGGCGCGGACTTCGCCTAGGCTGCGACCCTCGACGTACTCCACGACGACGAAGGGCTCGCCGTTCTCGTCGGTAGCGGCCTCGATGACCTGCACGACGCCGGGGTGGTGAAGCTGAGCCTGGACGCGGGCCTCGTCGAGGAAGCGAGCGAGGAAGGAGGTATCCTTGGCGTGTTCGCGACGGATGATCTTGACCACGCAAGGGCGTTCTGCGCCCTCGATGCCGGTGGTGGCGGCGAGGTAGACCTCGCCCATACCGCCGCGGGCGATGAGGCGCAGGAGCCAGTAGCGTCCGAAGCGTCGGGCCTGGGTGAGTTGCGGCAGGGGTTGCTTCCCGAGAGTCGGAGCGGGAGGGCGGGACATGGCGGCATGGTGCCTATGTAGGATGACGTGGTCAACTTATCGACTACGAAGGATTGGGAGGTTGCCGGGGCGGGCCGGTGCAACCAGGTTGCCTTGTGGCAACGGCTGAGTAGACTTCCGCCGTTCTTCGCCATGGCATTCTCCTGGTCCCGCATTCTGTTGGTCCTGGCCGCTTTCGCGGTGGTCATGGGACTTGCGCGACCCGCGTCCGCCTACGCGCCGTTCTGCGATCCGCTTGCGGCCACGAGCATGGCGCCGCCACCGTTCACGGCCATTCCGGACCTGCGGTGGGAGCCGGCGATGGGACTGATGCTGTTGCAGTGGTGCGAGCGCATCCAGGCGTTTCACACGATCGAAGGCGTTCCTCAGCCCGCCAAGGATCGGGTTGGCGAGAGCCATTCCCTGAGCGGACCGGACCTCGCGTCCTTGCAAGACCCCACCCTCATCCCGCGCCGACACGCTGCGGTGCGGGTTCGCGTGAGCAAGGAGCGGAGCGAGGGGCCGCCGGGCGTTCGCGACCGGGTATACCGACCGCCGAGATGATCCTGCGGGCCGAAAGAAGTGCAGCCAAACGCAGGATTTTACGATTCAAGAGGTGAACAAGATCATGAACAAAGGTACAGCCATTGTTGGCTTCATTCTGTCTTTCATCGCGGGGATGATGCTGATGTGGGGGCTCAACCAGAGCTCCGGACGCGGAGGAAGCGAAGACATCAAGGCGGAGAAGTCGGGCACGACGTGGAGTGACGAGGAGTCGCCCATCGCCGTATCGAGTCAGGACCCGGTGTGGGGCAACCGCAACGCGCCTGTGACCATGGTGGTCTTCAGTGAGTTCGAGTGTCCTTTCTGCTCGCGGGTGGAAGGCAGCATCGAGGCGATCAAGACGCAGTACGGACCGGACAAGGTCCGCGTCGTTTGGAAGAGCAACCCCCTCGCTTTCCACAAGAACGCCCGTCCGGCGTCGGTGGCGGCGGAGACGGTTCGCGCGCTAGCTGGCAACGACGCGTTCTGGAAGTTCCACAAGAGCGCGTTCGCGAACCAGAAGGCGCTGACGCGTGAGAATTTCGAGAAGTGGGCGCAGGAAGCCGGCGTCGACATGGCGAAGTTCAAGGACGCGCTGGACAAGAACACGTACGCCGCGAAGGTCGACAAGGACCTAGCGCTCGGGCAGAAGCTCGGGGTTCGCGGCACGCCGCACACGTTCGTCAACGGCGTGACGGTCAACGGTGCCCAGCCGGTAGACAAGTTCAAGGAAGTGATCGACGCGCAACTGGCGGCGGCGCAGGCGATGATCAAGGCCGGCACGAAGCCTGACAAGGTCTACGTGGAAGCGACCAAGAAGAACTTCCAGCAGCCAGCCGAGCAGCCGAAGAACGAGCGCAAGGAGCCGACCGAAGACAAGACAGTGTGGAAGGTGCCGGTCGACAAGTCCCCGACGAAGGGTCCTGCGGACGCGCTTCTGACTCTGGTGATCTTCAGCGAATACCAGTGCCCGTTCTGCAAGCGGGTGGAGCCGACGATCGACCAGCTCATGAAGGACTACGACGGCAAGATCCGGATCGTGTGGAAGGATCGTCCGCTGCCGTTCCACAAGGAAGCGGAGCCGGCGGCTCTCTTTGCGGCCGAGGCGCGCAAGCAGAAGGGCGAGAAGGGCTTCTGGGAGGCGCACAAGCTCTTGTTCGAGAATCAGCCGAAGTACCAGATGGAAAACTTCGAGGAGTACGCGAAGACCCTTGGCCTGAACTGGCCGGCGGTGAAGAACGCGATCGAGAACAAGAGCCACGCGGCTTCGATCGCTGCGGACGTGGAGTTGGCCGATAGCCTCAAGGCGAGCGGCACGCCCCACATGTTCATCAACGGACGTCGCATCGTGGGCGCGCAGCCCATTGAGTCGTTCAAGAAGCTGGCGGACGAAGAGCTGGCGAAGGCGGAAGCGCTGGTCAAGGGTGGCACGGCGAAGGCGGCCGTGTACGAGGCGATCATGAAGACCGCCCAGACGGCTCCTCCTCCTCCCGCGCCGGAGAAGAAGGACGTCCCCGCGCCGTCGGCGCAGCACCCCTCCAAGGGTGGAAAGAACGCGAAGATCGTCATCCAGCTGTTCAGCGACTTCGAGTGCCCCTTCTGCGGGCGCGTGGAGCCGGCCCTGGCGGAGATGCTCGAGAAGTACGGCGACAAGATCCGGGTGGTGTGGCGTCACCTCCCGCTCGCGTTCCACAAGAGCGCGAAGCTGGCCGCGGAAGCCGCGGTCGAAGTGCACAAGCAGAAGGGTGACGCGGGCTTCTGGAAGTTCCACGACATTCTGTTCAAGAACCAGAAGGCCCTCGAGCGCGCCGACCTCGAGAAGTACGCCGAAGAAGTCGGGTGCGACATGGCGAAGTTCCGCGCCGCCCTCGACAACCACACCCACGCAAAGTTCGTGGAAGACGACATGGCCGTCGCCGAGAAGGCGGGCATCCGTGGCACGCCGGCCTCGGTCATCAACGGCTACTTCGTGAGCGGGGCGCAGCCCGCCGCGCAGTTCGACAAGATGATCAAGCTCGCCGAGTCCGAGCTGAAGTAGCTCCCCTCCCCTGCCCTCCCCGATTCCTTCGGGGAGGAAACTCCCCTCCGTCGAACGACCGAAACAGGATCACGTTGACCCAGCGCCAACGGCCAAACGGGTGAACAGGGGACCGGGAATCCCGAACGAGACATTCTCCCGCTCCCTGCTGCCAGCTCCGCGTTCACCAGCTTGGCTTCGGCTCTGTGTGATCACCGTTCGCCACCGCGGGACCGTGGCATCCAGCGGCACGCAGCAGCAGGCACACCAACAGGAGGCCTCATTCCCCTTCTGTGGCTTCTGCGCCTGTGTGGTCGCTTCGCAGAGCCCTACTCGGCGCTCGACGCCGGTTCCGCCTCCGCCTTGCTGCGGTCCGAGATCGCCTTGATGGCGTCGTTGAGCTTGCGGTCGGCACGCATGCACTTCCAGCAATCGCTGAGTCCGAGGAACCCGCACCCTTTGGCGTGAAGCAACCCTCGGAGCTGGGACAGGGAGCGCTCGTCGCCGTGCTCGCGCGCCCGATCGAGGAGCTTGTGTTTGGCCTGACACCCGCCGTTGAAGCGCAGGTCGAGGGCCACGAGCAAGGCAGGTGACGCATGCTTGCGGACGGCGTCCGACTTGAGGGACTTGCCGGCTCGGGAGACAACCGCGGGGGGCGCGGTGCGCTTGCCGTACGCGAGGTCATGCAGGACGTCCGGTCCCTGGGTCCCCATGTGACTCTCGAGCATCTCGAAGACGGCCTCCTGGGAGCCCGCCCGTCCCGCTGCCTTCACGAGCCCGTCGATCACCGTGGCATCCCCACGCTTGGCAGGTTCGAGCACAAATAGCTTCTCGTACACCTCGATGGCGGAAGCTGGCGCGGGCCCGGTCAGACGCATTTCGGCGACATGTTCGAGCACCCGAGGGTCGTTGGGGAATCGCTCGAAGATCTTCTCGAGCGCATCGCCCCCCTCTTGCGCCGCGCGCTTCAATTCCTGACGATCTGCCGTTGCCGACGCGCTCCTCACGGCGGAAGACATCGCAGGGGGAGGCCAGTTGTCATCGTCGAACGCGGGCCGTATCGTATCGGGCGTGCTCGCCCACCAGGCGAGCAACCCCACCGCGACCATCGCGAACAGGCTGATCCCCAGGGCGAGAACTGCCCAGACCGCGAGCCCAAACGATCGCATGGGAGCGGGGACTTGGCCCCTCAACTGCTCGGCCAGACGATAGATGCGCGACGGTCGGATCGCCTGCTGGACCCGCTCGAGTTGCTCGGAGACCCGCACCATCAAGCTGACGACGGGCCTTCCGGCCGGAGCCCTCGGGAGCCCCTCGAACACCGTCGGCGCACGTGTGAGGCTCGTGGCGGCGCGTGCCACCATGCCGGAAGCCTCCATCGGGTCGGACGAGGCCGGGCCGAAGGTTTGCTCGAGGTACTCGAGCGCGTCGCGGACCTGCTTGGCATCCGTCGGTCGGCGAGCCGCTTCCTTTTCGAGCAGCTCCATGACCACGGTTTCGATCTCCATCGGGATCTGGAGCGACGGGGCGACTTGCCGGAACGGAGGGGGTGGCTGGGTTACCTGCATCCCGAGCAGAGCGACGGGGTTGTCGGCCTCGAAGGGGCGTCGTCCGACGAGCATTTCGTAGAGGATGACACCGAGGGCGTAGAGGTCGGCGCGAGCGTCGACGTCTTGTCCGAGGGCCTGCTCGGGGGCCATGTACTCGGGGGTACCGTAGACCATGCCCACCTTGGTCAAGGTCTTGTGATGCTTGCCGGCTTCCTTGCTGATTTGGCCGACAGGGACCTTGGCGATGCCGAAGTCGAGCACCTTGACGAAGTCGGGGTCGCCGTCGCGATGGACCAGCATGACGTTCTCGGGCTTGAGGTCCCGGTGGACGATACCGAGGCTATGGGCGCGGACGAGGGCAGCGACGATTTGCTTGGCGACGTGGATGACGCGCCTGGGGTCCATGGGCCCGTCCTGGAGGACATCGCGCAGGGAGTCACCCTCGACGTATTCGAGAACGAGGAAGAAGGATCCGTTTTCGAGTTTGCCGAAGTCGGTGGCCGCGGCGACGTTGGGGTGCTCGATGTGCGCGGCGGCCATGGCTTCGCGCTCGAAGCGTTCGACCACTTCGGGGAGGCGGGTCATCTCTGGGTGCAGGATTTTGACGGCCACGCGCTTTCGCATGAGGGTGTGCTCGGCGCGGTACACGGCCCCCATGCCTCCGGTGCCGAGCTCGGCCTCGATCCGGTAGCGCCCGGACAGAAGCTCCCCTTCGAGCGAGGGCATCGACGAGCGGACGTCCTTCTCCTGCTTGGTCGCTTCGACTTCCGGCGTATCGAGCATCCGTTCCTTCGTGTGACTCGCGAGCTACATCCCCAGCTTCGCCTGCTCTTCTTCATTGGGGTCGAGACCGAGCATGTCCACCATCCTGCGCATCACCGACTTCTCCGACTGGCTTATCTTGTCACCCATCAGCCCGAAGAGCCCGTCGCGCGAGGCTTCCGCGACGTGAATGATCGCGAAGAGCGTGAAGCGGCGGTACGCGTGTGCAACTTCGTCCGGGAGTTGTTCGAGCAGGTTCGATACCTGCGCGAGGTAGGCATCGATGTCTTTCGTGTGTGTCTCGAGCATGACGCGCAGGGCGGCATCGGAAATCTCGGCGTGGCCTGCCACGAGGATCAAAGGACGAAACTCGGACTCGGACATGAGCTTGCGCACCACCTCGGCAATGGCGGCAGACTCGCGCAGGGAGTAGTTGCCGTCAGCGTTCGCGACGATGATCGGGTTCATGTGAACCGAGAGCTGCAAGAGCTTTCGATCTGCGGTGCTGAGCTGGGCGAGGTATAGGCTGGTTCGCTCTTCCATGAGAGAGCCCCCAAGGGCAGCGTGTTGAGGAGGGAAGCGTTGGCATCCGTAGGATACAGGTAGAATACGTTCGGGCGCGACGGTTTCAACGTCGCCGAGTTGCAAGGCCCAGGCGCGCGAGCAAGGGTCGAGCGAGCGGCTCTCTGTCGATGTCGGGAGACATGCCCCGAACGGCAAGCCACGAAGCGGCAGCGTCCGAGCCGATTCGCCGTCGAATGGCATCGGCCAGGACGAGGGCCGCGAGGTCCGACAGGGTACGAGAGGACTCCGCGGGGGCCGTCACGAGTCGACGCCAGACGGCAGGGTCCATGGAGCGAAACGCCTCCCACGGGGTGGGGGAGGACAGCCAGACGGCGGTTGCGTCCGCGTGGCCTGGCTCGGCGGCAAGCACCAAGCGCGCCTGTTCTCGGGCGACAGCCCATTGTCCAAGGGCTGCGGCCCGCACGGCGAGGGACCCCGCGTCCATGCCGACCTCGCCTGCCAGGTCACGTGCCCGAGGCAGGTCCGCGCGAACGAGGGCCGCGTCCATTTCTTCGTGAAGAGACAACCCCACGTCCCGACCGCCGAGGTGACGAGCCGCCGCCCGCACACGGACCGGGTCGCCACGACGTCGGGCAAGACTCGCCACAGCCCGCCAAGCACGCTGCGACGGGTACGCGAAAGCAAGCCCGTCGAGCACCTGGGCCGCCTGCTCGCCTCGGCCGATCTGCTCGAGCACGTCGGCCAGGAGCATCGATACGGCGGGGTCCTCTGGGGCAAGAGACATGGCCGCCCGGGCATCCGGCTCGGCTTCCCCCACGGATCCCCGTCGCATCGCACACCGGGCACGCTCGACGTAGGCGGGAGCGTAGGAGGCATCCAGCTTCAAGGCGTCCTCGAACGTCGCGCGGGCGGGCTCGTGTCCGCCGGGTCCCCACGCGCATCGGACGGCGGCCAGGCGCACGAGGATCGACACGCCCTGGGGGTCCCGACGATGGGCCGCGAGGTAGAGTCGCTCGGCCGCGGCGAGGTACCCGTGACCTTCCGCAAGCATGCCTTCCATGAACAAAGCGTAGGCGTCGGACCGGACGAAGCGTCCGTGCACCTCGTGGCCGTCGACGAGGCGAACCACCGTAGGGGAGGACAAGCACCCGAGGAGGGTTGTCGTCGCGAGAAAGGATACCCAAAGGGCCGCGGTACGGGAGGGCATCAGAAAGGCGTCTCGCGAGCCGGGTCGAACAGCACGGTCCCCTCCCCGGAGCACGCGGCCCACCCGCGCGTGGCGGCAGGGGCGTCCGTCACGGGCAAGCAACGCGCGACGACGCGTCCGACCCATCCGATCAGGGATGCACATCGGAGCACGCACCCTTCGTGACCGGTCACCTCGACGGCAGCGAACCCCGTGGGAAGGTCGAGCACGGCGAGGCCTCCACCGTGCAGGTGAACGAGGGAGATCGTGTCACCATAGCCCGAAGCGAGCCGGCCATGGTCGTAGGCGATTCTCCGGTCGAACCCCGCGAGGCAGTCCTCTCGAACGAAGAGGCCGTCGTCCTCGAGCAGAACGCCGTGGAGCTCACGGTCCGGTCGCGGGCGGAGGACGAGTCGACGTGCGCCGTCGACGATCACGAGGGGTCGCGAGGAGCCACCGAGAGGGGTGGAAGGGTCACCGCCGCGTTCGCGAGGCAGGGGATCGCGCGCGACGAACTGGTCGGAGCATGCGAACGCCTGCACGAGGTCGATGCGGGTGGCGAACTCGGCGTCGAGGGAGACGAGCACGGCGCCTCCGGGGGCACGGCAGCAGCGGTCGCCCCGGGGGAACACGAGGGTGGACGCGCGGGCGAAGGAGGCAACGGAGCAGGCGTCGGCGGGGCGCAGAGCCGGGGGCGGCTCGGAGGGCTTCGACGGTACTGGGGGGTTGTCTTGCGCGGGCGAAGGGTGGATCTTGGCGTACTGTGGAGCCTTGATGGTAGCGCGTCCGAGCGCGACCTCGAACCACGCCCCGGGGTCGCTCGTTGCGCCGTCCTGCGCGGGAAGCGCGAGGGAGAATGCGTCATCCGACGCGTCGAGTTCATGGAAGGCGGCTTCGGCGATGCTGCGGAGCTCGGCCAGGTCGGGGCCTGGGGTGGGCTCGTCGGGCATTGGAAAGGCATCCTCCTCGGGTCGCGTGTCGAGCAAGGCGTCCATGCGTCGCGCCATGGATGCGTAGCCGGCGCGGTCGAAGGCGGTGCGAGCTTTGTCGTAGGCGCCGAGGCGCTCGAATGCGAGGCCGAGGTAACCCCAGGCGCGCTGGCGGGCCGGCTCGGTGGTGACGACGCGCTCGAGTTGCTCTCGGGCGCGTTCAGGCTGGCCGGTTTTGAGGTAGCAGAGGGCGAGGTTGATGCGCGGGGTGACCTCCTCGGGGAAGGAGGACGCCAGACTCTCGTAGATGGCGATGGATCGGGGATAGAGGCCGAGGCGGAAGTAGACCTGGGCGAGCAAGTCCTGGCCCTGGGGCTCGCGGGGTTGGAGCTGCAGAGCGTTTTCGATCTCGGACTTGGCTTCGTGGATCTGGTTTTCCTGCAGCAGCTCGGCGCCGCGATACAGGTGGAAGAGGAAGTCCGAGCCCGCGAGGTCTTCCTGGGGCGACGGGAGCTTCGTATTGCGAGGAGGTTCCGTCATGGCTCGGTTCCTGGCGGCGAACGCGTCACGTCGTCAGTTGAAGTCCTCGATCTTCCACGCGCCGTGTTCTTGCACGAGCTGCACGGTGCCCACGGCGCCGAAAGGCATGGTGGCCCGGTCGCCCACTTCCTCGAAGGTGGCGGTGGGCAGCGCGCTCTTCACGGCTGGGATGAGCCTCTGCATTTCCTGCTTCTGGCTGCCCTCCCAGGACGACTTGAGCTTGGCGGCATCGAGACCGGGTTTCTTCGCGTCGGGCACGAATCGCATGAGCACGTCGTATCGCCCTCGCTCGAAGGCACGGATGAACGACGTCACGGCCTGGCGCGGTGTGGCCTGGGAGTACAGGTCGATGGCGGACGCGTCGACGCGCCAGCGGCCGGATTCGTAGCGCAGCAGGAGGGAATCGCCGTCGGGGGTGTCGATGGTAGCGGTGACGATGGGAGCACTGCCGGGGCGACGCAAAGCCCCTGCGACCTCACCCATCTCCGATGGGTTCTCGCGCACCATGCGACGAAACGCGTCGACGGACATCTCGCGCTTGGCCTCGTCGCTGAGCATGGCGTAGGCGTCCTCAACGCGGCCCTGGTCGAGGGCTTCGGCGTAGTCGCGGAGGGTCTCGGCGGGACCGCGCGCGGGCTTGGCGGTGGCGCCGCAACCCACGGTGACGGCGACCAGGAGGACGCCGAGCGTGGCGACCAGGCTCTTTCGAGCGGGGAACCGCATGACGTTGGAACCGTTCAGCTGCATGAGGTCTTCGCAAAGCATGAGAGCATCGTTTCGATGGGGCCGCTCGGGCGGTAGTCCGGGAGGCGGGCCTCGTGGCGGGAGAGTATACGAGGCCGACCGGGCGAGTGCGACGGCTGGTTTCGAATGGGGCTGCGCGCCGCTCGGCTCGCGTGATTTCCTGTGCACCCTCTGGCTTTGTGCCCCAGCCGTATTACGGTTCGGCCATGTGTCCTGGACCGCCTCCCGCCCCTGAGGGCTTCTCCATCCCCATCCTCCCGCTCAGGAACTCGGTCCTGTTCCCCATGTCCGTGGTTCCGATCAACGTGGGGCGGCCGCGAAGCGTCCGTCTGATCGAGGACGCTCTGGGCATGGATCGGGCCTCGATCGGCATCCTGACGCAGGCCACGCCGGAAACGGAGGAGCCATCGTTCCGCGACCTGTACAAGGTGGGCACGCTCGCCCGCGTGGTGCAGGTCATGCGGGTAGGCCCGTCCGTGTACACCGTGAAGCTCAGCGGCATCGGAAGGTTCCGCGTACTGTCGGGGCAGTCCCTCGAACCCTTCATGCGGGCCCGGGTCCAGCGCATCGTCGAGCCTCTGGGGCGCGACGAGGAAATGGATCGGCTCGGGTTCCGGCTCCGGGAGAGCGCGAAGGAATTGGTCACGCTCAACCCGGCGCTGCCGCAAGAGCTCAACGGCATCCTCGAGAACGTCCGCGAGCCTGGCTCGCTGGCTGACCTTCTCGCCTCCAGCTTTCCTCCCGAGATCGCCTCGGTCACGGAGCGCCAGCGGGTGCTTGAAGCCTTCGACATCAAGCAGCGCATGGCCCTCGTGCAGGAGCTCGTCAACCGGCAGCTCGAGGTGCTCAAGGTCAAGCGCGAGATCTCGGACATGCAGAACGAGATGGGGCGCTCGGAGCGGGAGTCGATCCTGCGACAGCAGATGCGGCACATCCGCGAGCAGTTGGGCGAGAGCGGCGAGGACGAGGAGACGGAAGAGCTGCGCGAAAAGCTCCTTCGCGCAGGCCTGACGCCAGACGCCGACAAGATTGCGCGCAAACAGCTGTCCCGCCTCGGCTCGATGCACCCGCAGTCCGCGGAGTGGAACCTCACCCGCACCTACCTCGACTGGCTCGCCGACTTGCCCTGGGCCAAGACCACGCCCGACCGGATCGACGTGAAAGACATCCGACGAACGCTCGACGAGGACCACTACGGTCTGGAGAAGGTCAAGAAGCGCATCGTGGAGTACGCGGCCGTGCGGCAGCTCCGCAGCGACAAGAAGGGGCCGATCCTGCTTTTCGTCGGGCCTCCCGGCGTGGGCAAGACCTCCCTCGGACGGTCGATCGCACGCGCGATGGGACGTCGCTACGGGCGCATCGCGCTCGGCGGCGTCAACGACGAAGCGGAGGTGCGAGGGCACAGAAGAACGTACGTCGGCGCGTTGCCTGGGCGGATCATTCAGGGGCTCAAGCGCGTGGGGACGCGCAACCCGGTGCTGGTGCTCGACGAGGTGGACAAGCTAGGCAAGGACCTGCGGGGGGACCCGGCGGCGGCCTTGCTGGAGGTGCTGGACCCCGAGCAGAACGACAAGTTCGTGGACCATTACCTCGACACGCCTTTCGACCTGTCGCAGGTGATTTTCCTCGCGACGGCGAACAACCGAGAGACGATCCCGGAGCCGTTGCTGGACCGGATGGAGATGATCGAGGTTCCCGGCTACACGCGCAACGAGAAGCTGCGCATCGCCACGGACTTCCTGGTCCCCAAGCAGCTGCAGGAGCACGGGTTGACGGTCGAGCAGCTCGACTTCCAGAGGGACGGTCTCGAGTCGATCATCGATCACTACACGCGCGAGGCTGGCGTGCGCGGGCTGGAGCGCGAGATCGCAAGCGTCTGCCGGTACGCGGCGGTAAAGCTTGCGGAGGGCAAGGAAGTGAACGCCCTCGTGGACCATGACATGGTGGAGCTGGTGTTGGGCCCGCACAGGCACGTGCCGGAGCTCGCCGAGCGCAAGGGCGAGCCGGGGGTTGCCACGGGGCTCGCGTGGACGCCTTACGGCGGGGACATCCTGTTCATCGAGGCTTCGAAGATGCCGGGCAAGGGCAACATCATGCTCACGGGCAACATCCGGAGCGTGATGAAGGAGTCGGCGACGGCGGCGGTGTCGTTCGTTCGGTCGAAGGCGGAGCAACTGATGCTCGACCCGCACTGGCTCGACGCGATCGACCTTCACCTGCACGTTCCGAAGGGCGCGGTGGCCAAGGACGGGCCGAGCGCCGGCGTGACGATGTTCGTGGCGGTGTCCTCGCTGTTGCTCAACGCGCCGGTGCGGCACGACGTGGCGATGACGGGAGAGATCTCGTTGCGAGGCAACGTGCTGCCGGTGGGTGGGATCAAGGAGAAGCTGCTGGCGGCTCACCGAGCGGGCATCCGGATCGTCTTGATCCCGGAGCGCAACGAGCGGGACCTGGAAGATGTGCCGAAGGAAGTGCGAGAGGACCTCGACATCCGGTTGATTCGACGGATGGATCAGGTTCTTGCGCACGTACTCGAGGCACCCTTGGAGGTGGCAGCGCCGGACGAGGACGATGCGGAGGAGGCCGAGCTGACGACGAGGTAGTCTCGCTTTTCGCCCTCCATCGCGGCACCGTGCCGCATTTCGCAAAGAAGTTCCTTTCTCGGGTGGTCGTTGTCTGCCCTGTGATCCAGAATCAACGAGGATTCGAGGAACTGAGGCATGCTTCGCTTATCGACTGGCTTGCGGTGCGGGCTGTGCGCCGCCCTGCTTCTTGCGGTCCCCCCGGCTGCGACGCAGGAACCCACCTGGACCGTGCTTCCGATGGCCCCCGAGGGGGTGGACATCACGGCAGCGGCTACCTTTCGCGATCTGCTCGAGTCCGAGCTGATGACCGGAGCGAAGGCGCGTTTCGTGCCGGCCCCTGCGCCCTGCTTCGACATCCCTTGCGCCCGCTACGCGGCGCAGCACACGGGCGCCCGCGTGGTCGTGTTCGGCCGGTTGCGTCCCCTGGGGCACAAGATCGTGGCGCAGGTCACGATGGTGGACGGACAGTCCGGCCGCGTGCTCGGCTCGGCCAACCAGAGCGCCGACGGAATCGAAGGGCTCGACACGGTCGCTCGAGAGCTTGCGCGTCGTTTGCTCGCAGGAGGCCCTTCGGACCCCTCCGCCTTGGCGCCCAATGCCGCCGTCCTTCCCCCCTCCGCGCCCGCAGCCCCGCCCCCTTCCTCGACCGAACAGGCCTCGACCAGCGCGAGCGCTCTATTGCGCGTGGCGGGCGTGGCCCCCCTGCACGACGACGCCCCCGTCCAGCTCGGCATGGGCATGGCCTTCGACCTCGGCGTCTGGATCGAAGGATCGATGTTCGCCGTCGAGCCGCGCACGGGCGTGCGATTCGACACAAGGCACGGCGACAGCAGCTCTTACTTCGTCGTCCCCTTCGACGTCGGCGCGTTTTTCCTACCCGACATCGGCGACATCGCCCCGTTCGTGGGGGCCGGCGGCGGATTCCGCTACATGACACAGACGCGCAGCCGGGACGTGCAGCTCGGTTCCGTCATGATCACCGAACACCGCGGTGAGTCCCGCGCGAGCGGGGTCGACTTTGGGGTCTACGGCCGCGCGGGGGTCGTCTTCCTCCGGAGGCAGGACATGCACCTCGTGCTCAGTGGCGACTATGACGTCACGTTTCTCCGCCAGGAGGACGGGAGCTACGCGAAGAGCTTCCTGTTCGGGATGGGGGTCGTTCTATGAGGGAGAGGAGGACGGGCATGGGACGGCGAGGTCGTGCGGCAACGGTCATCCTCGGCTGGATGATGCTGGGCGCGTTCGTGGGCTGCGAGGAGGACTATGCCCGGGAGATCGACCGGTGCATCGACAAGAGCATCCGCGAGGGCAAGCGCGCGTTCTGGGTCCAAGGAGAGTGGACCATCACAGGCGATGGGGAGCGGTCCGGGTGCACAGACGAAGTCCTGAACGCCGCCCAGATGGACCTGCGGTCCCAGCGAGTCCGTGTACACCAGCAGGGCCACTTCGTGTTCCTCGAGAGCGGCCAGGAGGGCCGCTTGCCGGGCTTCACCTTCTCCGGAATGGTGGGGGACCGATGCATCCATGTGAAAGCATCGGAAGAGACCGCCTACGGTCCCATCACCTTCGACTTCCCGGGACGGTTCTTTGGATCTTCTCTGATTCAAGGCGAGTTCACCGGCAAGGGCCCGAGCGGTTGCGTGAGCAAGGGGGAGTTCACCGCGTCGATCCGGCTCGACCCGATTCCGCCCAGCGCCATCGCCAACCCGGCTCCCCCGGACGCCGGCGCGACCCAGCAAGAGATGTGCGAAGACTGCCGCGCATCGTGCGAGCTCATCGACGTCTCCTTCGTGGATGCTTGCTTGAAGAGCTGCGATCTCTACGTCTGTGCCCGCCCCGACGCGGGGACCGACAGCGCCGTTTCTGACGCGCAAGACGATGTGGTGGACGCGCAAGACGACGTGGTCGACGCACAGGACGATGCTGTCGATGCCCAGGACGACGCTGTCGACGCGCAAGACGATGCCGTGGATGCGCAGGACGATGTGGTCGACGCACAAGACGATGCTGTCGATGCCCAGGACGATGCTGTCGACGCGCAAGACGATGCGGCCGACGCGCAAGACGATGTGGCCGACGCGCAAGACGATGCGGCCGACGCGCAAGACGATGCCGGCGACGCAGGGGTTGCGCAGGACGCCAGCGACGGGGCCGCGGTGGATGCGAGCGATCCTGGGTTTCAGTACGAGCTGTGGAATGGCTCGATGAACGATCAGGACTTGACGGACGGCGGAGGCACCGGGTGCTCGGTGGGGGCGCGGACCGACGGTGGGTGGGGATGGCTTGCGGGGGCGTGCGCTTGGTTGCTTCTTCGGAGGCGGCGCCGACCCTAACGGACCAAACGCGCGAAAGGGCACCAGGGCGGCCGAGATCACGATCGCATCGCTCCCGAGGACGAGCTCCGTCAGGGCGGCGGCTGCCGGTCGTTGCTCGCAGACGCATGTTGGGCGGGAACACGTGCGCACCCCGATTCCGACGAGAGGATCCGATCGGCGGCTTCCTGCACGGTGACGGCGTCTTCGTCGTAGACGATGTCGATGCCGACGCTCTGGAAGCGGGCACGCGAATTGTCGAGAGCGGGCCACAGATCTCGCCAGGCCAATGCGTCAACGCAGCCGCGCTCGGAACTCCGCAAGTCCGAGAAGAAGCAATCGCTTGAGAACCGCAAGCTCGGATGCACTACAGTTCCAGAAACGGTTGAAAACCGCCGAAGATCATCCTCTCCCCGTCGAAGGGCGCATCGGTCATCGAGCCCTTCAACCTCGGGTCTGCCATGACTTTCGCGTTAACTTCGTCGCGCTGCTCGCGGGACTCGTAAACGATCCAGGCGAAACAAACGACCTCGTCGTCCTTGGCCTGCACGGCTCTTGGAAACGACGTGAGCTTTCCGTAGGGAACGTCGTCGCCGATGCATTCGACATAGGCGAGGGCGCCGTGCTCCTTCCAGACCTCCCCGCCCAGGCGCGCCATCTTCTTGTACGACTCGATGTTGTTTTTTGGGACTGCTAGAACGAAGCCGTCTACGTAGGACATGGCGAACCTCCTTGGTTGTCGGGGGAATATGGTGCGGGAATGGGGAACGGCAACCGGGGCCACCACCGGACCGTGGCCGGCGAGCGAGTCGCCAGCCTCTCGGCGACGGTCGGTCGATATCAAACGCTCACTCGTCGAGGTCTCATGGAATGGTGCGATTCTTGGCTATTCTGTCGTCACTGCGTTTGCGCTCGAGCGGCCAAGGTCCGCCCAGGTCGTCTTGGCTTGCAAGGGCGACGCAGCGCGAGAGTCCCCGCAAGCAAAGCGAAGAGCGTCGGAAGCCATCGATGCTCCGGACCGCTCCCTGCCGTCTTGCACGAACAGCCATCGTCCCCCGAATTCCATCCCTGTTCCGGACTGCCCGGTACGGATGCGTCGGGCAGACCAGAGGAGCCGTCCTTCGCCGCATCGGCGCCGGCATCGACCCCACCGTCCGTCTCGGTCTCGACGTCGGTGGGATCGTAGAGCATCTCCACCTGAATCGTGTCTCCCGGACCGATGTCCGAAAGCCATGCATCGTCGCCTGCGAGATACGATGACAACGCAGTGCTCTTGGGGACCGCAAGCCTGCGGAGTCCCCCGGAATCGGCGGTAACGGAGCTGAGGAGCACGGGGGACTGCAGGTTCTTGTCGAGGACGTACGTCCCGGCCAGCGTCTGCGGGTTGAGCAGCGCGGTTTTCGTGGTGAGCTCCCCGGCCGCGGCGTCGACCGAAAGCAGCTTGAAGCGGCCGGTCAGGACTTCGGAGCCATCGAGCCTGAGCCTGAGTCCGGTCCCCTGGCTCTCCGCCTCTCCGATCCAATACATCGCGGAGTGTTCTCCGTTGTAGATGCGTATCGACTTGCCCTCCAGGCCCTCGGGTGAGAGTCCCTCGCCCGAAACCGTGAGCGTGCGCGTCGCGTAGTCCACCGAGTCGACCGTCCCATGCAGGGTTCCGGGCAGCGCGATCGTGTCTCCCCCGTATTGCAGGTTGGTTCCTCCCGCGGCCACGAGGACCGTCTCGCCACCGGATTCCGAGGCCAACACCGTGGTCGCGTCGGAGCTCAGCGTGGTGCCAAGCGAGTACTGGTCGTGGTCCATGTACGCCGTGATCAGGGTGTCGACCGTGCCGTCGGTCCGGAACACGCGGACTCCGACGACGCGGTCAGCGCCCGTGCCGAAGGACGGGTCGGAGATCTCTTCGACGTGGTCGATGACGGGTGAGGCGGAGAGGGGTTCCCAGATCGTGAGAAAGACGTCGCCGTCGGCGGCGGGGGTTCTGCGCAGCAGCAGGTACTTGAGAATGGTGGGGATCTTCTGGGTGGGGGAGACGTAGGCGTCGGCGACGATGATCTCTTGCGCGTCGGCGGTGGGAATGTGGAGTCGGAGGCTGGCACCTGCGGGTTCGGTGAGTTGCCAGTTGGCGATCACGTTGTTGGAGGGGGTGAGTTTCTGCCAGTTGAACAGGTGTTGGAAGCCGCTCCCCATGTATCCCGAAAAACCGCCGGTGTATCCCGGGGCACCAAGCACGGGGTCGTCGTAGATCTCTCCGAGCTCGACGTCCTTGCCGGCGAGGGTTCCCTGCGTGACGGGCGGAGGAAGGGCAGCGCCCTGCAGGGAGAAGACCGCCTCTTGGGCGTGGAAGCCGAGGTGGTAGCTCTTGGTTCCGCCGCGAACACGGAACACGTCCATGATGTAGCCCTCGTTCGGTCCGGTCTCGCGAAGCAGCAGCGTGCGACGGTATCTGTCGCATTGAGGGTAGGTGGTTGCGCCGCCGTTGAGGGTATCGACGACATGAAGCTGCTTTCCGTGGTGGATGCGGTATAGAGGAACGGAGTGATTGGCGCTCTGCTTCTGGTCGTCCACGAGCAGCGTGTTATGGGAGATGGTGTGGGTCGACCACGTGTAGATTCCGGGAACGTAGTTGTTCATGAAGTCGGGATACCCGAGGTCCGGCGACAGGCGTGCTCCGGCCCCGTACAGCTCGACACCGAGGCGGTCATAGTGGTAGTGGCTTCCCCAGGCGCCGTAGAACAGGGAGGCCGCGAGGGAGTCCGAGCGATTCGCAACGAAGCTGATGCCGTAGCCGTCGAGGAAGCGGCTCTGCGCCCTGGGAGCGTAGGATGCCAAGAGCTGGAGGGCCTCGGCGGCCTTGGGGGGGTGGAACAAGTCCTCGAATGATTCGTAGTCCACGACGTCGCCCTCGGCTGCGGTCACCCACGCATAGGCCATCTCCGGGGTCCCTAGCTTGCGAAAGGCGTCCTTGTAGGTGGCCTTGGACGGCAGAGAGACCTTGGCGGAGATGCTCCCGGAGTCACCCGCGTTTGGCGAGAACCCGCCCAGCACGATCAGCGCGAGAGGGGATTGAAGCATGGCGCGGAACTTCTCTTCGTCGTACAGGTCGCGCCCTGCGAGGGCGAGCGGACGCGCCATGTCGGCGAAGCTGTTCACCCACAAGAACGAGTAGCCGAGGCCGTTTTCATAGGCGATCCCGTCCTTGCGCACGAAGTTGTGGAACGCGTAATCCAGCCCCTCGTCGGACTGCGCACCTCCCGTGCCGGAGAAGAGTTGCTCCAGGAGGTCGCCCTGGTTCGCGCTTTCGCGCACGACTGCGGAATACACGAGGGCGTTCTGGTGCATTCCGAAGTTGCCGCGGATCTCGGCGGTCCCCACCGAGTCGATTCCTTCTTCGAGGAGATTGGCCTCGATGTTCTTGCGTATGTCGGGGGCCGTGCGCCAGGGCAGATCCAGCGCGTCGGTCCCCACCAGCGCGGGGAACACGAGATCGTAGGCCACCGCGAGGTCCTGCAGGATTCCCGTCTCCCAGATCGCGTTGACGATCTTTCCCTTGTAGCTTCCGTGCTGCAGCTCGCCGTAGCGGGATTGCAGCGCATGGGTCATCGACGGATAGATCTCCGCGACGCGGTCGAGCATGGCGATCGCCTTGCGTGCATAGACGCCGTCGCCGGTCAAGGCATAGGCCTGGGCGAGGGTGTTGATGGCGGGGAGCCAGGTGTTGCGCCAGTTCCAGTGCACGGCATAGCCGACCATCCATCTCTTCTCGCCATCGGGCGCGAGCCACCCGCGCCCAGGGTCCACGTAGGTGCCAGTCAGCAGGGCGTGGTTGGTGAAGTTGCTCTTGTAGTAGGCTGCGAAGTCGTTGCTGGGATACACCTCTCCGCCCACCGGGCACGTGATGGTGAACGGGTGATCCCGGTCGAGCTTCCAGGGGTAGGTGCCGTGCTTGAAGATGTCCTTGCCGTGCTCCGGGCATCCGTGGACCGAGTCGTTGAACGCCCTCGGCACCCTCCAGTCGGGCAGCAGCTCCCGGAGCTCCTCGTCCGACTTTGCGACCCAGTACGCCGCATTGTCCTCGAGCGACGCGAGAACGGCCGCCGCCGCGGGGTCGCTCTTGCACAGGGCGCGCGCCTGCTCCACTTGCTGCTCGGTGTACAGGCGCGACGCCGTCTTCAGGGGGTACTTCGGTGTGTTCGGCGACAGCGTCCCTGCCTCGGCTGCGGTACCCACCAGCACCACCACCGTGGCGGCTTGCGAGGACAAGGTCGCGTCCTTCGCCCGAAAGGTGAAGGCGTCGAGCCCCTTGAAGCCAGCCGCCGGCGTGTAGGTGACCTTGGCGCTGCTGGCGCCAGAACTGGTCACCGACCCCAGGGTGCCTTTGGTCGGCTGCGTCGCCACGCTCAAGGTGAGCGCCTCGTTGGCCGGGTCCAGTCCGGCGAGCGTGATCGTCACGGCTTGGTCGGCGTCTGTGAGCACCCTGAGGTCCCACACGATCGGGGCGGGAGCTGCCGCCCGCCCTGCGCCCGACGCAAGGAACGCCGCGGCCAACGCGGCGGGACAGATTGCTCGGTAGAATCGCATGGGAGCTCCAGAGGTCAGGGACGGCGAGGTCGCCGAGACACCACCATCAACGGCGAACCGCGGCCCGCAGCGTGAACGGAGCGCTCATGTGTTGTTCGCCCCAGTACGCCACGGCGTCGCCCCCCGCGTTCACATCGATGTCGCAATACAGAAGAACAAGCTCCGAACCCGTCACCTGATCGACGACTTCCCCCGACGACCACTCGTTCATACCGCTCAGGCCCACCGACCGCACCCAGTACGCGTCGTACGCAGGGGTTCCGTCGACCAGGATGAAGTGGGCTGCACTGTCTGCGTCCACGGAGAGATCCCACACGCGGCGTCCGCCGTCGAACGCGCCGACGTAGGCACCGGGAACCGGTGTAGCGGCAAGGCTCCCTGAAGCGATACGTGCCGCCTGCAGCCCGTAGGTTCCAGCCGCCGCGTCTTCCTCGATCCAGGCCACCACCGACTCGCCGGTCGGTCCCACTTCCAGAGCGATGTTTTCGGACTCGGGCGCGTCCACCGGAACCCATGTCCACGGACCGCCCGAATCGCTTACGGCAACGAAGTGTTGGCCCGCAGCGTTCTTGCCCCTGCAGGCAACGCGCGATCCTCCCGCTGCACAGCTCAATACCGAACCGCCCGGGTCTGGGGCACCCGCGACGACGGGCGCGGACCAATCACTCCCATCGAACGTGACAACGTTCACTTGTTCATCTGCGGTCCAAGCGACATACGTGCGGCCGTTGCCGTCGGAGCTCATCCTCTCGATCGCCCAAGGTGTCTCAACCGTAGGCGCCACGATGGGAGTGGACCAATCCCCCGACACCGTGAACGTCGCCGACATCGGCCCGCCATTCGTCATGGATGAGAATCGAAACAGCACGCTGCCATCGTGGCGTGCCACAGCCGTCGCACCTGCTGTCTGGGCGACAGGCGCTCCGTAGGGAGCGGACCACTCCGTCGATGTCGCGGCGAGCCAATGCACTGAGAAGTGGGAGTCCGAAGAGCCGAGGCTGGCGAAAGCTACGTCACCATCGGACGTGGACACCAAGCTGTAGCGTTGAAGGGTGGCGACCTGGCCTATTTGCCAATCGAGCTCGACGAAACCGGTCCCATCGTCGTCCACGAAGGAATGCGGAATGCCCGATTCGTCGATGCTGACCACGACTGCACGCGCCGAACCGGTCATCACGCTCGTGACGTGCCCGTTGTCGGGAACCGTCAACTCGACGGGATCGCTCCAGCCCCCAGAGCCGGAGCTTCCCCCGACCCCACCGGACCCAGCGGTTCCCGCCGCACCCGAGGTGCCTCCCGTTCCCGAGGTGCCTCCCGTTCCCGAGGTGCCTCCCGTTCCCGAGGTGCCTCCCGTTCCCGAGGTACCGCCTGACCCGGCATCTCCTTCGGAATCGTTCCCGCATGCGGTCGCGACAGCACCGAACAACGCAACACCGAAGCACCCCAGCCACACTGACCGATTCATGTCCACCTCCGCATAGATTGACAAGGGTACCACACCACCGGGCCCTGGTGCCGGAATCCAGGCAGTTCCAAGGGCACGGCCGCGCGCGTTGAATATCGCTCCGCCCGGTGGCAGGATACGATGTCATGGGTCAACGCTTGGGCAGGTGGGTCACGGCGGGCATTTCCTGCGTGGTGATTGCGGGGTGCTCGTCCGAGGACGAGGGGTCGAGCTGGTCGAACGGGGGCGGGGGAGGTAGCTCAGGAGCCGCGGGCTCGCCCGGGACGGGCGGGTCCGGGGGGACAGGGGGAATGGCAGGCTGGCCTTCCACGGACGGCGGCAGCGACGCCCCGGCGGATGGCTCCTCCGGGTCAGGCGGCACCAGCGGTGGCGCAGGCGCGGGGGCGACCGGAGGGACGGGGGGCACGGCGGGTCAGGCGGGCTCGGGCGGAGGGACGGGGGGCACGGGCGGACAGAGCCTGCCAACGTGCGATTGCTACTATGGCAATGGCCTGTACTGCGGCGACGGTGTCGCGGCCGAAGGCGCGAACCGAGGTTGCTCGGTGGACCTCCTGCCGACCCACAGCGGTGACTTGCTCGACTGCAATAACGGCGTCTGGACCGTGGACACGACGTGCTCGGAGGGATGCAACGTGGCAGATCCAGGAGAACCCGACACTTGCAAGGTGCCAGTCTCCCCGGGCGACTACCATCTCCCCTGGGACTGCGGCGACGCCTACACATGCACGCAAGGCAACAACGGATCGTTCTCCCACTCGGGAACGATGCAGTATGCCTATGATTTCGGGTTGCCGCGCCACACGCTCGTACTCGCCTCGCGAGGGGGCGTAGTCTCCCACTCCGACAACGTCGTTGGGCCCGGCGATGCATGCTATGACGGCTGCACGACAGACGCCTGCTGCGATGCGTGCATCAACAGCGGCAATCGAGTCGTCATCGACCACGGAGACGGGACCTCCGCGCTCTACCTGCACCTGGACGAAGCGACCGTGTCGGAAGGGGCGTCGGTGAACTCGGGCGACGTGCTCGGCTATTCGGGGACGAGCGGGTGCTCGTTCGGCTCGCATCTGCACTTTCAGGTGATGAGCACGTGCGGTATCTGGTTCTGCGCCTCGGTGCCGATGTCGTTTGCGGAGGACGCCAACGTCGTCACCAACGGGACGTACACGTCACAGAATTGCCCCTGAGGACAGGCTCGCGCGTGAGCTGACAGCCTACCTGACGAAGACGGTACCTGCTGAATCACGCCATCCCCAAGCGACCGGCACGCCCCTAACCGAACAAGACGAACGCGTGGAAGAGCACCACGGCGGCCGCGATCACGATCGCGACGATCCCACGGACGAGCTCTCTTCGGGCCACGGAGCGCCGCAGGTCATCGGGAATTTCCTCTTCGGCGGGGCGCGGAGGCGCTTCGCGATAGGCGTTCTCGAACAGCGGGTCCGGGGCGGCAGGTCGAGGGACCTCGCGAAGCCAGTGCTGCTGGGCGATGGTCACGAAAAGGACGAGCAGCAGACAGGCGAGGGCCACGAGCGAGCCCACGCTGGTCCAGGGCGTCTCGGTGTGCGCCATGGCCGAAAGCACGACCAAGAAGTTCGGCAAGGCGAGCCCTGAAGCGACACTTCGCCAGGGTGCCAGGGCGACGGCTCGGCGTGCGCGTGACGTCCTCGGGATGGGCCCACCTTCCGCGGCGCGGTTCGAGAGGGCGAGTTCCAACATGCCCCCGAAGACGAGCAGGATCGGGCCACCGAACAGGAAGGTCATCGCGAGGTTCTCGATCCACGTGCCTGCGGGTGCGCCGCGCTCGATCAGCTCAGCAACGACCAGTGCCGTCAGGACAGCCATGAGAGCGGTCCAGGGCTCGCCCAGCACGAACAGGTCGGCTTTCGGGTCTTCCCTCAGCTTGCGCTGCACGCGCTGCACGAGCACGGCACCGGCCAGGGTCGCCACCGCCACCACGGCAGCCGCGTAGGGAAAGGCGACTTCGCTGAACCAAGCCAACTCGAGCCCGAAGGCGAACACAAACGCAGCCATGGGTACGGCGTGATCGACCGCGGGGTGGGGACTCGCAAGCGTCGGCTCGTACTTGCCGCCTATCCGGAAACTATAGAAGTAGGCCACTACGAAGGAGGGTAGGCCCGCTCGCGTTCACCACGCAATCGGCATCGGTGCCGCACGTGACGCCACCCCAGTGCCGTCGCCCAGCTGACCGTACCCGTTCGAGCCCCAGCACCAGACCGAGCCGTCGGACCGCAGCGCGCAAGTGTGAAACAGCCCCGGCGCCATGGTCGCGACCCCGTCGATTCCCGGCACCTTTTGCGGGCTCATGGCGCATGCGATCTGGGACCCGTCGTCGAGGGAGCAGACGTCCGGTGGCGGGTCGATTCCCAAGGCGTGCTCGAAGTCGGCCCCCCAACACCACGGCTCGCCAGCCACGACCGCACATGCATGCAGGTTGCCTGCAGCCACGGACTGCACATTGACGAGATTCGGGACCGGGCCAGGCCTGCGCGCACACGCGGTCACGACCGGACCGGCGTCCGGCTCGTAGACGAAGGAACACTGGTCGGGGGCGGACGCGATGGCAAGCTGGCCGGCGGAGTCATCCCCCCAGCATTGCAGGGAGTTGATCATGTGCGCCCTCGCGCAGCCGAACCCCCAGAAGGCGAGCGCATTGAGCGCCACCTGCGCCGTGCCTGCGTACCCGGGCAGGAAGGCGACCGGCCTGGGCGTGTCGACGCAATCGAGCTCGAACGTCTTCGTGGAGCCAAGCTCGTAAGACTCGTAGGTGCACTTGTCGTACGGCGGGTCCGACCCGAGTTGGCCGAACTGCGCCGCTCCCCAGCAACGCATGGTCCTGTCCTTCAACAACGCGCAGGCGTGCGTCTCGCTCAGGGCGACGGAATCGACATCGGCCAAGCCGGGCACGTCCACGGGCGTCGTGGAACACGGGACCACGATGTCGCCCAGCACAGGATCCTTGCAGGTCTGTGACGCCTGGGCCCCCCCGAGCTGGTGGGTGTCATTGGCGCCCCAGCACTTCACCGTGCCGGTGTCGAGCACCGCGCATCCGAAGTGGCGCGTGGTCCCGGAGGACAGCACGACCTGCTTGACCCCCGCCAGCCCCGGAACCTCTCGGGGCTCGGTCTCGCAAGGGTACAGATCGTCCGTTCCGCAGAGGTAGCCCGAGGTACCCACGCCAAGCTGGCCGTGCTGGTGGTCTCCCCAGCAGCGCACCGTCCCGTCGGCGAGCAACGCGCACACCGACCTCAAGCCCACAGTGACGTCGCGCACGCCTTCCAAGCCTTCGACCTTCCTCGGCGTGGCAGCGCAGGGCGGAGATCCCTCCCCCGGACACGTATCCGTCAGCTCCACACCAAAGAGGCTCCCCCAGCACCAGAGGGTGCCGTCGTCGCGCACCGCGCAAACGGACGTCGGACCGGACGATAGTGCGAGCACAACCGGGGCAGGCTCGGCGTCCGCCTCGGCTCCGCCTTCGTGCACGTCAGGCGCGGCATCCCCACCCGCGTCACGGTCGTACGTCAGCTTCTCGATGCCCAGCACCGTGTTGCAGCCGGTGACGGTCAGGGCCGCAGCGACGAAGAGTGCGAGCGGGAAGGGACGGCGCATCACCAGGTCCCCCTCATCTCGAGCCCGGCCATCTGCGGACTCGCCGCGGGACCTATCCTTGTCGATGTCGTCTCGGCGCCACCGTCAGGCGCGGTGAGCCACAGCACGGCACCGGCCGCCAGAAACGCGCCGCCTGCGACGAACCCCACGGTGGACAGGTTGCCGGCCGCATGCGCGTCCTCGCTCGAGGTCTGGCAGTCCATGTCCAGGCAACGGCCGTCGGCACCGCGGTGCTCTTCGTATTCGTCCTTCTTCGCCATGGCGCGGAGGCCGAAGTACGTGCCCACACCGAGGCCGATCACGCCGATTCCTCCACTCACCAGGGCGATCGTGCGCTGGGTGTCTCCTCGGGAGCCCTGGGTCCCCGCGTCGGTGCCCACGGGGGATGGCGCGCTCGGGTCGGCCGGAGGCAGCCCCGTCGCGCTTGCTCCCGGGTCGAATTCGAGCACGGGCAGGACCACGTTCAGCTTCACACCTGCCCCAGCGACGGACGGGCGCTCGGACCACGGTTTGCGTCGTGGGGCCCTCGCCACCACCATGTGATCACCCGGGTCGACGGGGACGGGGGTATTCCAGGCCGCGGGGGGAAGCCTCTGCCCGTCGCGCGAGATCTCGAGCCCCTCGACCACAGCCTCGGGCGGCACAGCGATGGTCAGGAAGCTCAACCGGGGCTCGAGCTCGGCGCGCCGGTCACGCGCGATCTGTGCGGCAGCCGCGTCGCCCGCCCGCTCGGCCAGGGTTTGCGCTTCTTCGTACTTGGCCCAGGCACTCGCGATCCGCCCCAGCTTGGCCCAGCACTCCGCAAGATTGAGGCGCACGCCAGCCGTGGGGGAGAGTTGGGCAGCTCCCTCGAACTTCCCACAAGCCTCGGCCACCTTCCCCTCGCTCATCAACGAGCGCCCTTGCCGAAAGAGCTGCTGGGCCGTCGCCAAGTCGTCGGCTCGCACCGTCGGCACCGCGAGGGTCGCAGCAACGACGAAGGCAAGGACGAGGCGCTGAGGACGCATGGCAAGTCGCTTCCGGTCAGAGGTGATTGAGGGGATCGTATCCTGCGGGGGCCGTCTTCGTGGGCAGAGGTTTGAGGGGAGGGCGCTTTTTCGGTGGCGGCGCGGGAACGCTCGACGGAGCGGAGGCAGACGACGCGGGGGACGAGGCGGAAATAGGCGGTTCCGGGACGAGCCCCACAGCAGGCGGGATGAGCTCGCCGGCCAGAGTGTTCGATGCGGGCACGAGCGCCGTGGCAGGCGCTTCGATGGCCGCGTGCACGGGCGGCCGCGGGTCTCGTACCCTCCACACCACGACGGTGGCGACGGCGACGGCTGCCGTGATCCCGAAGATGGCGGCGACAGTTCGCTTGCTCGGTCCTCGTCGAGGGTCACCGCTCAACCAAGGCGCCACGGTTCCGACGGCCTCCCCCTTGGCGTCGTAGGGGGGCAAGGCAAAGTCGGTGGCGGAAAGTCCGGCCGCGTGAATGACACGAGCGATGCGGTCGACGGAAGCACGCGCACGTTCCGGTCCGAACGGCAGGAGGTCCGCGGCGAGTTCGGCGACGTTGGGGTATCGCTTGTCGAGATCCTTGTCGAGACAGCGATGGATGACGCGCTCGAGCCCCTCCGGGGCCTCGGGGCGGAGCTCGCGAAGCCCGGGCGCGGGCTCGGACATCACCTTGAGCACGAGCTGTGGCATCGTCTCCCCGGTGAACGGCGGCCGGCCCGCGATCAGCTCGAACAGGATCACGCCGAGCGACCAGATGTCCGTGCGCGCGTCCACGTTCTTGGACGACTGCAACTGCTCGGGGGACATGTACACCGGCGAGCCCATCAACGACTGCGTCTTCGTGATCCCGAGGTTCAAGCCCGAAGCCGCGTGTCCGGTCACCTTCGAGATCCCGAAGTCGAGGACCTTGACCGACAGCAGGCCGTCGGGACGACGGATGCACTGCAGGTTCGCGGGCTTCAGGTCGCGATGGACGATCCCGAGCGCGTGGGCCTCCGCGATCGCCTCGCAAGCCTGCAGGACGAACTCGACGGCTTGTTCGACGTCGAGCGGCCCCTTTTGCCTGACCCAAGCGTCGAGGTCACCGCCGTCGAGGTATTCCATGACCATGTAGGGACGGCCGTCCTCGAGCGCACCCACGTCGATGATCCGAGCGACGTGCTCGCTCTTGATCTTGACGGCAGCCCTGGCTTCACGCTCGAAGCGCGCGACCGCTTCCTCGCTCTCCAGCGCGTGCGGAAGTAGGAACTTGAGCGCAACCTTCTCGTCGAGCTGCAGGTGATGGGCAGCCACCACCACGCCCATGCCGCCGATCCCGATCACCTTGTCGACGCGGAACTTGCCGGCAAGCACGTCCCCTTCGCGAACCCCCGGATCATCGCGAGCGTGCGAGGCCGTCACGGTGGGTCTCCCGACCAAGACAGCGAACGGCGATGCTCGCAAAGGACGGCCATATCCTCAAAGACTCTGGCATGGTACGTCGAGACACGTCAACTGCCGGTGGAAGTCACCGATCGGGAGGCACAGCCGCGTGTTTCAGCGGGCGGCCTCGTCCTTTGCGACCCGCACGATAAGCTTCCCGTCGTGGCGGCCGTCGAACAGGCGGTTCAACGCTTCCGGCGCGTTCTCGAGGCCGTCGACGACATCGATCTTGTAACGGAGCTTGCCCTGCTGCACCCAGGGGACGAGGGCGGCGATGGCCTCGGCCGCCCGAGGGATGTAGTCGAGCACGATGAACCCTTCCATGCGGCCTCGCTTGGCGATGAGGTGCAAGTAGCCGGCGGGGCCCTTCGGGGAGACGGCGTTGTACTGGGAGATGGCGCCGCAAAGCACCACACGGCCGCGCAGAGCGAGGTGTTGGAGAGCCACCTCGAGGATGTCCCCGCCCACGTTGTCAAAGAAGACGTCGACCCCGTCGGGGCAGGCAGCGGCGACCGCTTCGTGCAGGTGGGCGGCGCGGTAGTCGATGGCGGCGTCGAAGCCGAGATCTTCGCGGAGCCAGGCGCACTTCGCCGGCCCGCCCGCGGTACCCACGACGCGGCAGCCCTGCAGCTTGGCGATCTGTCCCACGAGCGATCCCGTGGCTCCTGCCGCGCCGGACACGAGAACCGTCTCCCCGGGCTTCGCCCTGCCGACATCCAGCAAGCCGAAGTAAGCCGTGAGGCCGATGTGACCAAAGACGCTCAAGGCCGCCGAGAGGGGAACGCCCGCAGGGACGAGGTTGACCTGGGCGGCATCCACGGCAGCGTAGTCGCACCAGCCGAGCAGGCCCGTGACGAGGTCTCCGGTCGCGAGCCCCTTGGCGCGGGAGGCGACCACGCGTCCGGCCGCGATGCCGCGCATCACGGCGCCGATCGGCACGGCGGGAAGATACGAGTCCGCCTCGTTCATCCAGACTCGATTGGTGGGGTCGAGCGAGAGCAGGAGGTTGCGAACCACGACCTGGCCGTCGCCAGGCTCGGGTACAGGGCGCTCGACGAGCTCGAGGGTCGAACTTTCCACCAGACCTGTGGGACGCTTGGCGAGGAGAAATTGACGATTCATCAGGAGTGTCTCTTGGGGCCACGGGAGCCGCGACGCAAGCGTCAGATCCGCACGTTCACCCCATCAAGCTCGGGAAGGCCACCAGAGACGCCATGGCCTCGGGCGTGGTCGGCGCGCCGATACGCGGGATGCGGTGAGGGTCACACGGACCGGACCGCCCGACCCCCGCGTTGGGAAGGAAGGCAAGCTCGTAGCCTGCTTGCGCGGCCATTTGGATCGTCGTTTCGGACACAGGAAGGCGACTTGCACCCGGGAAGCCGATCGAAAGGACGGGCGCCCCGAGCGCCTTCTCGAGGATCGCCTTCGGCTCGGACACCTCGCGCTCGCGCTGCGCCTCGTCGAGCGTGTCGAGGACGCGATGGGTCAGCGTGTGCGCCCCGACCGCCATCCCGGCGCGGGACACCTCGCGCAGTTGATCCCACGTCATCAACTCCGTGGCCTGCACGGACGCCGAAGGAAGAGACACCTCACAGGCCTGGGCCAGCTCCGACATGGCGTCCCGGGAGATCTCCGAGGGCTGCGTCTTCATCCACGTTCCGACGGCCACGATGGCTCCACGCCGGTCACGCACGGGCTCGAGCGTAAGGCCCTGGAACACGATTCGCTCCCTTTTGCTGCGCTTGAGGACGAACGCGGCCAGGTCCCACCAGCCGAGCCGGCGGTGCTCGAGCGGGTCGATGGGCGCAAAGAAGATCGCGGGCAACCCAAGGCTCTCGAGGATGGGAAGCAGGATCTCGTAGGCATCCACGTAGGCGTCGTCGACGGTGATGACGGACAGAGGACCTCGCGGCCGGGTCTTGCCGCGTGCGACATCCAGCAACTCGCGCTCGGAAAGGACGCGCGTGTGCCTGTCCAGCCACCGGGCCTGGGCTTCGAAGGATGCCGCGGTGTGCTCCGCCACGCCGTCGTCGAACGGGTAGTCGGGCGGGAGGGTGCTTAGGACGCGGTGGTAGGTGAACACGTACAGCGCGCGGGACTGGAGACGCAGGGCGACCCGGTCGAGTCGCAGCCTGGCGAGAGCCTTCGCCACTTGTTGCCGCTTGCCTGCCACGTCGGCCAAGGGTGGCGTGTCTGGCGCGCGGGTGCAAGGACCGGGGGTTCGCCCAGATCCGGAGGCACAACGAATGCTGGCTGAGCGAGGGCGCCGAAGGCCGGCCCGAGCACACGCCGGGGAGGCGGAAGACGGAGTGTTGGGGGGTGGAGGGTGAGGAACAGAGGCAAGAAGTCGC